>Ga0160429_1000297_pt1 | contig 55460 bp, 44 predicted proteins | sample SolpanmetagenomR_FD_108199 | JGI IMG/M metagenome (GOLD analysis project Ga0160429, IMG submission 108199) | Solar panel surface microbial communities from Lawrence Berkeley National Laboratory, California, USA - R | ecosystem: Engineered > Built environment > Solar panel > Unclassified ... | reverse complement strand
TGGTGGCCCACGCCAGCACCGCCGAGGGTATGCGCCGCGCCGTGCTGGCCGGCGTCGAAACCATCGAGCACGGCGACGGCGGCACGCCCGAAGTGTTCAAGCTCATGAAGGAGCGCGGCGTGGGGCTGTGCCCCACGGTGGCCGCCTCCGACGCCATCTCGCGCTACCGGGGCTGGAAAAAGGGCCAGGATGCCGACCCGCCGCGCATCCTCGACAAGCACCGCGCCGTGCAGGCCGCCCGCCAGGCCGGCGTCACGTTTGCAATGGGCGGCGACGTGGGCGTGTTTCCGCACGGCGACAATGCCCTCGAAATGGAGCTGCTGGTGCAGGACTACGGCTTCGCGCCCCTGGAAGTGCTGCGCCAGGCCACCAGCGGCAACGCCCGCCTCTTTCACCTCGCCGACCGCGGCCGCGTGGCCCCCGGCCTGCTCGCCGACCTCGTGGCCGTGGCCGGCGACCCCAGCCAGCAGGTGCAGGCCCTGCGCCAGGTGCGGCTGGTGATGAAGGGCGGCGTGCTTTTCCGGCAGCCGTAAAGGCCAGGCGCCCGCTTACCTCGTACCTAACAGCCGAACTTTGCGGGCCGCCCGCCTGTGTTAGGAAGGCCGACCCCCGGCTAGCCTGCTGACAGCTCGGCACTGTTTTCCCTTTATGAAAAAACTCGTTGAGAAGCACCCGCTGGCCATTCGTTGGTTTCACTGGGTTAATTTTCCGGTGCTCATGCTCATGATTTGGAGCGGCCTCTGGATATACTGGGCCAATGACGTGTACCGCATCGGCTGGGGCAACACCACGCTCTACAAATTCTTCCCGCAGTCGTTCTACGACGCCACGCACCTCGACCACAAGCTGGCCCAGGGCATGGCTTGGCACTTCCTGCTAATGTGGGTGTTTTTCATAAATGGCTTGCTCTACGTGCTCTACACGCTGGTGTCGGGCGAGTGGCGCTACCTGCTGCCCAACCGCCATTCCTTCCGCGAGGCCTGGCAGGTAACGCTGCATGACCTGGGCCTGCGCAAAACGGCCCCGCTGGTGCAGAAGTACAACGGCGCCCAGCGCCTGGCCTACTCGGCCGTTATCCTCATGGGGCTCGGGTCGTTGCTCACGGGGCTGGCCATTTACAAGCCCGTGCAGTTTGGCTGGCTCACGCAGGGGCTGGGCGGCTACGAGGCGGCGCGGGTCGAGCACTTCGTGCTCACCATCGGCTACGTGCTGTTTTTTATCGTGCACGTGGCGCAGGTAGGCCGCGCCGGCTGGAATAATTTCCGCTCGATGGTGGCTGGCTTCGAGGTGGCCGAGGTGCCCGAGCGCCCGGAAGTAGCCCTTGACAAAAGAAAATAAAAGGAATTGCCACTGCGCGCCACGCGGCGCACCCGCACCCGAACGATGCCCGCACGGCGGTCGTTCTGAGGCGATTGCCCCGCGTGGCGCGCAATGACAGCTGAAAAAGCAGAAGCAGCTAGTACTATGGACCAGAATCCCATTCCACCGCACCCCTCGCCCGACGGCGAAAACCTGACCCTGCCGCCCGGCTCGCCGCTGGCCCGCGAGGCCGCGCGCCGCACCCGGCGCTCGTTTATCGGCCTGGGGCTGGCGGGCGTGGCCGGCGTGCTGGGCTGGCGCTACCTGCTCGGCGCCCCCGATGCGGAGGGCACACCCGCCCCCTTTCGCCGCGTGCTCGACGCCAACGGCCGCCTCTCGGCCGCCTACTTCCGCGAAACGCGGCTAGCCCCCGAGTTTGCGAAAAGCCAGGGCGCCCGCCAGGTGCGCACCAACGGCAGCGCCGGCCTGGAATCAGAAATCGACCTGGCGGCCTGGCGCCTGGCGGTGCAGCCCTACGGCGGCGGTAAGGCCCAGGAGTTTACCCTGGCCGACATCAAGGCCCTGCCCCGCATCGAGATGACGACCGAGCTTAAGTGCATCGAGGGCTGGAGCATTAAGGTGAACTGGGCGGGCGCCCGCTTCGCCGATTTTCTGGCCAAGTACCCGCTAGCCAGCCGCAGTGGCCAGCCCCTCAAGGACGTCGCTACCCCGCCCGCCGACCTGGCGCCCTACGTGAGCCTCGTCACGCCCGACGAGGAATACTACGTGGGCCTCGACATGCACAGCGCTATTCATCCCCAAACCTTGCTCTGCTACGAGATAAACGGCCAGCCCCTGAGCCTGGAGCACGGCGCCCCACTGCGCCTCGTCACGCCTCTCAAGTACGGCATCAAGCACCTCAAGCGCATCGGCACCATCGCCTTCGCCGACCAGCGCCCCGCCGACTATTGGGCCGAGCAGGGCTACGACTGGGACGCGGGCCACTGAGAAGTGCGCAAATGAGTAAGGGGTAAATGCGTAATGTCGTTCGGCTTTTCTGACCGACATTACGCATTTACCCCTTACCCATTTACGCACTTTAAAACACTACGCGCACCTCGTAGTGCTCAGCGCCCGAGCCATCGGGGTTAGGCACGCTCCAGGCACCCACGCGGCTGGGGCCGTAGCCGAGGTTGACCTTTACCCATTCGTTGCGGGTAGGTAGCAGGGCGATGATATCCTGGCGCAGGCTGGCCAGGGCGTCTTGGGCGTCTTCCTGTTTGAGGGCCAGCTCATCGGCGTGCTGGTCGAACGAGCCGGTGGGCGGGCGCTGCTCAAACTCGGCCGCGGCGGCGGCTACGTTGGCGTCGTGGGTAGCCTCGTTGCGGCCGGCGATGGCGAGTTGCTGCACTTCTTTTTCGGCAGCGAGGTAGGCTTCTACTTTCTCCACCAAAGGCTGGAGGTCGGGGTTGAGGTAGTCGAGGTTGGAGGCCATGAAGGGCGGGTATTAGGAAAACGAACTCAGGTAGTGGGCGCGGGTGTCGGCTTATTGCGCTGGCATTTTTCGCTGCAATATTTCACTTCCGCCCAGTTGTTGCGCCATTTTTTGCGGTACTCGAAAGGTAAGCCGCAGGTGACGCAGATTTTGGTGGGAAGCTGGCCTTTTTTGAGCTGAGCAGCCATAAGGAAAGTAAAAAAGCGAAAAGCCGCCGGACCTTTGCCGGCCGGCCAGGGGGCGTTTACGTTTAAAACCGCCCCGCCGGCCATCCTTTCCGCGCCTTCCGCCCATGCCCCACCACGCCCCCGACCTCATCGGCCAGGCCCTGCTCGACTACCAGCACGGCCACACGAAAGCCGCGCTCACCGTGCAGTGCAGCGCTGCCGATGACGAGCAACTGCCCGCCGCCTACTTCTTCCGCACCCTGCTGGCCATGCCCGAACTCGAGCGCCAGGCCCTCGCGGAGTGCCGCGGCCGGGTGCTCGACCTGGGCGCCGGCGCCGGCTGCCACGCCCTGGAACTGCAAAGCCGCGGCTTCAGCGACGTGCGCGCCATCGACCACTCGGCCGGCGCCGTGCAGGTGATGCAGGCCCGCGGCGTGCGCGACGTGGCCCGGCACGACATCATGGCCCCGCGCGCTGAAAACGAGCGCCCCTACGATACCATCCTCATGCTGATGAACGGCCTGGGGCTGGCCGGCACGCTCGAAGGCCTCGACAAATTCCTGGCCCACGCCCGCACCCTGCTCGCCCCCGACGGCCAGATTCTGGCCACGTCCTCCGACATCAGCTACCTCTACGAGGACGAGGATGGGGCGCTGGTCTTCAACCTCAACGGCCCGTACTACGGCGAGGTTACCTACACTTTTCAGTACAAAGACCAGGTGGGCGAGCCCTTCCCGTGGGTGTTTCTCGACGCCAGCCTGCTCGAAGACGCCGCCCGCCAGGCCGGCTACGAAGTCGAGTTCCTCGGCGAAGACGAGGCCGGTCAGTACCTGGTGCGCCTCACCGTGGTAGGCGGCTTCACTGCCTAGCGGGCCTTTAGTTTTGGGTTGGTGGTTTTTGAAATTGAGCTTTGCGCTGATTCAACTTCTCACCATTGACCTGCCAGAAGCCAGAAACCAAAAATTACTACCCAAAAACCAACAACTATGCCTCACAGTCAGAGCTATACCGTGCGCTGGGCCGAGCTGGACCCCAACGGCCACATGCGCCACTCGGCCTACGCCGACTTTGCCGCCGACCAGCGCGTGCACTGGCTAGCCAGCGCGGGCTTCGACGTGCGGAAATTTGGCGAGCTACGCATCGGTCCCATTCTCTTTCGCGAAGAAACCAAATACCTCAAGGAGCTGCACGGCGGCGAGCAGATAAAGGTGGAAGGCCGCGTGACGGCTGGCACGCCCGACGGTGCCCGCTGGACCATCGAGCACAGTATCTACAAGGCCGACGGCCGCCTGGCCGCCACCGTCACCGTCGATGGCGCCTGGATAGACCTCGACCGCCGCAAGCTCACCGTGCCCCCCGCCGAGCTGGCCAGCCTGATGGCGGTGGAGGAGAAGTAAGAAATAAAAAAGCCGTCCCACGTCAGTAGGACGGCTTTTTCTTTAGTAGAGAAGCTACTTCAGCGCCTTGCTGATGCGGTTGAGCTGCTGCTGGTGGTGCAGCGTGTGGTCGAGCACTGAGGCCACCGTTTGGCCCACCGTGAGCCAGCCGGCGCGCGGGTGCTTGAAAACCGTGTGCCGCAGCTTGCTGCCCGGAAACTCGTGCAGCACCTGCTCCAGGTCGCGGCGCACGGCCAGCCACTGGGCGCGCAGCTCGGGCAGCGGCGGCAGGGTGGTGGGGTCGGGCGGGGGCGGCAGCGTGGGCGGCACCTTAAACTTGAGGCCCGGCACGCGCAGGGCCAGCCGCAGCAGCAGCCCCCGCAGTTTGTGCTGGATGGTAGCGAGGCGCCACTTGCTGTGGTCGGCGGCCAGGGTGCGGCGTAGGGCCCCGGCAATGCTCTTTTCGGCCGTGAGCAAGTGGTGAATGACCTGGGCGGCAGCCCACTGGCCCGGCACCGGGTGGGTGTGGGCGCGCGGCCCCAGCGCCTCGGCCGTGGCCAGGGCCCGCTCGGTGGCCCGGTCGAGCTGCTCCATCAGCAAGTGTAAGCGGTTAGTCATAAGGCAGGCGGGTGGGAGGGTAGCGGGGAGGGCGTAAATTTGGGCAAAAGGTAAGTACGGGGCCGACAAGCAGCGGGCGGTTTTCTTTGCAAAACGCGAGGAGCGCCGCCCGCTTCCGCAAACTTCGTGCAACTACCTGGCCAGCGGGCGGGCCGCGCGCCTTAAGCTCTTTGTTTCGTGCTATTTAAAAATACGATTTCCAACCTCGCGCGGATTCGCCAGGTGGCCGAAGTGCTATTGCGCTACGGCTTCGAAGACGTGGTAACGACCACGCCCCTGCGCCGCCTCGTGAGCCAGCGCCGCCGCGGCCGCTGGCTGGAGGCCGACGAGCGCCCCGTGTTCGAAACCACCCGCTGGGAGCGCATTCGCCTCATCATTGAGGAGCTGGGGCCCACCTTCATTAAGCTGGCCCAGGCCCTGAGCAACCGCGCCGACCTGCTCCCCCAGGCCCTCATCGACGAGTTTGAGAAGCTGCAAAGCAACGTGCCGCCCTTCCCCACCGAGGAGGCGCGCCTGCTCATCGAGGCCGAGCTGGGTCGCCCGCTGGGCGAGGTCTTCAGCGAGTTCGACGACGTACCGCTCGGCTCGGCCAGCATCGGGCAGGTGCACCGGGCGCGGCTGCCTACGGGCGAGGAAGTGGTGGTGAAAATCCAGCGTCCCGGCGTGCGCGAAAAAGTGGAGGGCGACCTGCGCCTGCTGCACGAGCTGGTGCGCCTCACGGGCACTTTTTTGCGTAACCAGGGGCTAGCCAACCCCCAGGACGTGGTGGACGCCTTCGAGCGCAGCATGACCAAGGAGCTCGACTACACCTCCGAGGCGCGGGCGATGGAGCAGCTGCGCAAGCTCTACGAGCACTACACGAGCTTCTACATTCCGAAGCCCTACCGCGAGCTGAGCACGGCCAAAGTGCTGGTAATTGAGTTTGTAAATGGCTGTAAGATAACCGATAAAGCCCAGCTGCTGGCCTGGGGCCTGCGCCCCGAAACCGTGGCCGAAACGGGCATGGACATTTACCTGACCCAGATTTTCGAGTTCGGGTTTTTCCACGCCGACCCGCACCCCGGCAACGTGCTGGTGCGCCCCGACGGCACCATCGTGCTCATCGACTTCGGCATGGTGGGCAAGCTCACCAAGCAGCAGAAATACGCCTTTGCGGGCGTCTTCATCGGCATGGCCCGGCAGGATGCGCGCAGCATGGCGCTCAACTTCCGGCGCCTCTCGCTGAGCAGCGACATCCCCGACATGCGCGCCTTTGAGGCCGACCTCAGCCTGCTCATCGAAGACTTTGCCGTGCTCGACGTGAAGGACATGAGCATGAGCGACCTGGCCGACTCGCTCCAGAATATTATTTACCACTACAAATTGCAGGTGCCGGGCGCAGTCTTTCTCATTTTGCGCGCCCTGGTTATCCTGGAAGGTATCGGCAAGGTGCTGCACCCCAACTTCAACACCTTCGAGTTTGTGCGGCCCTACGGCGCCCGTATTTTGAAAGAGCAGTACTCGCCCGAGAATATTCTCAGCGAGGCCGAATACACCGGCACCCAGCTGCTGGCCCTGCTGCAAACGCTGCCCATCGACCTGCGCCAGATAATGCGCAAAATCAGCAAGGGCGACCTGCGCGTGAAGGTGGAGCTGAGCGGCTATACCAGCCTGCTGCGCAAGGCCGACCAGCTCGTGGGCCGCACCATCCTGGCTCTGCTGCTGCTGGCCAGTATCCTGTTTGCGGGCCTGAGTTTGCTCGGGCACTACCCGCCCGAGATGCCCTATTTCCGGGGGCTGCCCGTTATCACGTGGTATAGCCTGGGGGCCAGCCTGTTTCTACTGCTGCTGCTGACTATGCCGCAGCGCACGCGCCGCGAGTAGGGGCGGGGCTGGCCTGTAAACGTGTTTCAATAAGTAGAAAAAGGAGCGAAAAAGACCGTCAGGCAGCGCGCCGCGAAGCAGCTCGCCCGCGCCGCTAGGGCTAGTAATTCAATGGCGTGAGCGCGCTGCTTTGCTGCGCGCTGCCTGACCAGTGGTTGCGGTTTTTCTTGGCTCAGAGCGCCGCCAGGGAATAAGCTGGCTAGCCAGTAACTACTTAGTGAATAGGATTTTTAACGCTGTCCGGGAAGTATTTGAGCCCGGCAAAACCTATCGACACGTTTGCGCTAAAAAACGTGGAGTAGTTTAGCCCGCCTTCAGCCGGCGGCGCGTTGGCGCGTGAAATCGCCAGCAGTTATTTCTCCGCGCTGCCCAATCAGAAGGCTGCTTTCCCACCCAATGAAGACCAAACAGTTTTTTGCGGCCCTGACTATGGGCCTGCTGCCCGCTTCGGCCGCCCTCGCACAATCGATTGTGCTGCCCAATCCCATCCTGACCGGCTTTTACCCCGACCCGAGCATCGTAAAAGTGGGCCCCGATTATTACCTGGTCAATTCCACGTTTTCGTACTTCCCGGGCATCCCGGTGCTGCACAGCCGCGACCTCAAAAACTGGCAGCAGGTGGGCAACGTCATCAGCCGGCCTTCGCAGATGACCTTTATGGGTGACCGCATGACGCGCGGGCTCTTTGCCCCGGCCATCGCCTACCACAACGGCACGTACTACGTCACCTGCACGCAGATTGACCACAAGGGCAACTTTGTGGTAACGGCCAAGAACCCGGCCGGGCCCTGGAGCAACCCCACGTTTTTGCCCGAGGTGCGGGGCATCGACCCCTCGCTGTACTTTGAGGGCGACAAGGCCTACGTTATCTACAACAGCGACCCGCCCGACAATAAGCCGCTCTACGACGGCCACCGCTCCATCAAGATTATCGAGCTAAACCCGAGCACCCTAGCCACGGTGGGTGAGGCCAAGATAGTAGTGAACGGCGGCGTGGACCTCAGCAAAAAGCCCGTCTGGATAGAAGGCCCGCACCTGATGAAGCGCGGCGACTGGTACTACCTCTACGCCGCCGAGGGCGGCACGTCCGTGAACCACACCGAGGTGGTATTCCGCAGCAAGGCGCCGCTGGGGCCCTTCGTGCCCTACGAGCACAATCCCATTCTTTCGCAGCGCGAGCTGCCCCGCGACCGCAAAGACCCCATTACCTCAGCCGGCCACGCGCAGTTTGTGGAGGGGCCTGATGGCAAGACCTACGCCATTTTCCTGGCCGTGCGGCCTTACGAGGGCAATTTCTACAACACGGGCCGCGAGACGTTTATCGTGCCCGTCGAGTGGAAGGATGAGTGGCCGGTGATGGTGCCCGGCCCGGGCGGCGTGCAGTATGCTTACAAGGCCAATTTCCCCGAGGTGAAGCAGCCCGGCGCCCTGCCGCAGAACGGCAACTTCGCCTACACGCTCACCTTCGAGAAGCAGCTCGACCCCGCGCTGCTTTTCATGCGCACCGTGGATAGCACCAACTTCTCACTCAGCAAGGCCAAGGGACTGACCTTGAAGCTCAAGCCCGAAACGGTAGCCGAGCTGGGTAATCCGGCCTTCGTAGGCAAGCGTCAGCAGCACATGTACGGCAGCGCCGAAACGGAATTGACCTTCGCGGCCCAGGCCGCCAACGAAACGGCGGGCCTGGTGGCGTTTCAAGACGAGAAGCACTTCTACTACCTCTGCAAATCGGTGGAGAACGGCAAGCCGGTGGTGCAGCTGTTCAAAAGCACCGCCGATGCCAAAAAGCCCGAGCTGCTGGCTTCGGCGCCGCTGAAAGCGGCGGCCGGCAAGGTGCAGCTGCGCATCAACGCCGACGGTGACACCTACAGCTTCCGCTTTGCCGAGGACGGCAAAAACTACACGCTGCTGAAAGACAAGGTGGATGCGCGCTTCCTGAGCACCCAGGTGGCGGGCGGCTTCATCGGCTGCCTCTTTGGGATGTACGGCACCTCGGCCGGCCAGCCGACTACCAACACGGCCTCCTTTAAGTGGCTGAAATACGAGGGCCACGACCCCGTGTTCAAGAAATAACTGCTGCTAGCTCTGTATTATGCGTTTAGTATCAGTTATTTGCCTGTTGGCCTTGCCGCTCGCCGCCGCCCACGCCGCCCAGCCCATCCGCATCAGCAGCCCCGACGGGGCCGTGCTGGTAACCGTGGACCTGACGCCCCAGGGCCAGCCTACCTACGCCGTGCGCTACCGCCAGGCCGAGCTGCTGCGGCCCTCGCGCCTGGGCCTGCGGCTAGCCACCGCCGACCTCACCCAGGGCCTCAAGCTGACCAAGGCCGACGCGCAAACCTCCGTGGCCGACGACTACCAGCTAGCCACCGACAAGCGTGCGAACTGCCACTACCGGGCCAACCGGCGCGTACTGCACTACGCCGCCGCCGCTGGCGCGCCGCTGCTCAGCGTGGTGTTTCAGGTGTCGAATGATGGCGTGGCTTTTCAGTATGTGCTGGAAGGAAAAAGCGCAGACGTGCAGCGCATTACGGCCGAGGGTACCACGTTTCACCTGCCGGCCGGTGCCAAGGGCTGGCTGCACCCGCACGCCAAGGCCCAGACCGGCTTTGCTAATACCCAGCCCTCGTATGAGGAGAATTACCAGCGCGGCATCGCGGCCGGTACGCCTTCTACCATCGGGCAGGGGTGGTCGTTTCCGGCGCTGTTTGCGGCCAGCGGGCACTGGGTGCTGCTGACCGAGGCCGGCATGGGCCGCACCTACGCCGGCACCCACCTGGCCCACGAGTCGCCCGATGCCGAGTACGGCATTGCCTTTCCGCAGCCGCCCGAAAAAACCACGCCCGATGCGGCCCTGCTGCCCGAAAGCCGCCTGCCGTGGCGCACGCCCTGGCGCGTGGTGGTGGTCGGCAACTCGCTGGCCCCCATCGTCGAATCGACCCTGACGACCGACCTGAGCGCGCCGGCCAAAACGCCGGTGCTCACCGAGGCGCCCGGCAAGTCGTCGTGGTCGTGGGTACTGCTGGGCGACCAGAACACGACCTATGACGTGCAGCGCCGCTTCATCGACTACGCTGCCGGCATGGGCTGGCGCTACTGCCTGGTCGATGCCCTGTGGGACAAGCAGATAGGCTACGATAAAATGCAGGAGCTGGCCCAGTACGCCCGCTCCAAAAACGTGGGCCTGCTGGCCTGGTACAACTCCAACGGCCACTGGAACCAGGCGCCCCAAACGCCTACCCAGGTGCTGTTTGAGCCCGAAAGCCGGCGCCGGGAGTTTGCCCGCCTCAAGGAGATGGGCGTGGCGGGTATTAAAATCGACTTCTTCGGCGGCGATGGGCAGTCGTTTATGAACTACTACCAGGACCTGCTCGTGGACGCCGCCCAGGCCGGACTGCTCGTCAACTTTCACGGCGCCACCATCCCGCGCGGCTGGAACCGCACCTACCCCAACCTGATGACGATGGAGGCCGTGAAGGGCTTCGAGTTCCTGACCTTCGACCAGCGCAACACCGACCAGGAGCCCAGCCACTGCGCCACGCTGCCTTTCACCCGCAACGCCGTGGGCCCGATGGACTTCACGCCGATGGCCTTTTCGGAGATTCGCGGCAAGCAGCGCCGCACCTCCAACGCGTTTGAGCTGGCTTTGTCAGTGCTGTTTCAGTCGGGCATTCAGCACTACGCCGAGGTGCCCGAGGGCATGGCCGCGCAGCCCGCCTACGTGCAGGAGTTCGTGAAAAAGCTGCCCCCGCGCTGGGCCGACGTGAAGCTGCTCGACGGCTTCCCCGGCGAGTACGCGGTGCTGGCCCGGCAGGCGCCCGGAGGTGGGTGGTACGTGGCCGGCATCAACGCCACCGACGCGCCCAAAACCATTCAGATTGACCTCACTAAGCTCGGCCTAGCCAGCGGCACGCTCATCACTGACGGTGACACCAACCGCAGCTTCAGCACCCGGCCCGTGGCGGGCGGCACCGTCAGCGTGACGCTGCCCGCGCGGGGCGGCTTCGTGGTGCAGCCCTAGCGGCGGCGCGGTGCCCCGTTCTTATTCTAGCCTTTCCCACCCATGTTTTCTTTCTTCAAACGTAGCAGCTTGTTGCTAGGGCTGGCCCTGCTGGCGGGCCGGGCGGCGCCCCTGGCGGCGCAGGTGCAGCCGGCGCAAAACCCTGTTATTTATGCGGATGTGCCCGACCTGTCGATGATTCGGGTGGGGGATACCTACTACATGAGTAGCACGACCATGCATATGAGCCCGGGCGTGCCCATTATGAAGTCGAAGGACCTGGTAAACTGGCACCTCGTGAGCTACGCCTCCGACACGCTGGGCAATCAGGACGAGCTGGCCCTGCGCCACGGCAAAAGCACCTACGGCCGCGGCTCGTGGGCCAGCAGCCTGCGGTTCAACAAGGGCACGTACTACGTTTCGACCTTCGCCCAAACGACGGGTAAGACCTACGTTTATTCCACCAAGAACATCGAGAAAGGGCCCTGGAAGGCCGCGTCGTTCAAGCCCAGCTACCACGACCATTCGCTGTTTTTCGATGACGATGGCCGGGTGTACCTCGTGTACGGCGCCGGCAAGCTGCGGCTGATTGAGCTGAAGGCCGATGCCAGCGGCGTAAAGCCCGGCGCCACCGAGCAGGTGCTGATTGAGAACGCCAGCGCCCCGGCCGGCCCCAACCTGGGCCTGCCCGCCGAGGGCTCGCAGCTGTTCAAAATCAAGGGGAAATACTACCTCTTCAACATCACCTGGCCCAAGGGCGGCATGCGCACGGTAGTGGTGCACCGCGCCGACAAGCTCACTGGCCCCTACGAGGGCCGGGTGGCGCTGCAAGACCTGGGCGTGGCCCAGGGCGGCCTCATCGACACGCCCGACGGGCGGTGGTTTGCCTACCTGTTCCGCGACAACGGAGCCGTGGGCCGTATTCCGTACCTGGTGCCCGTGACCTGGGCCGACGGCTGGCCGGTGCTGGGCAGCCCGGCTGGCAAGGTGCCCGCCACGCTGGCCCTGCCCCCCAGCAAAGGCCTGATTCCGGGCATCGTAGCGTCCGATGAGTTTGCCCGGCGCACCGGCGAGCCCACCCTGCCGCTGGTGTGGCAGTGGAACCACAACCCCGAAAATTCGCTCTGGTCGCTCGCCGAGCGCCCCGGCTACCTGCGCCTCAAAACCGACCGCGTTGATACCACTTTCCTGCTGGCGCGCAATACCCTCACCCAGCGCACCATTGGGCCCACCTGCGCCGGCACCACGGCCCTGGATGTGTCGCACCTCAAAGACGGCGACTTTGCCGGGCTGGCCCTGCTGCAAAAGCGCTACGGCCTGGTGGGCGTGGAGGTCCGTAGCGGCCAGAAGTCCCTCGTCATGGTCAGCGCCGAATCGGAGAAGCCCGTGGAGCTTCAGCGCCTGCCGCTGGCGCAGAATACGGTATACCTCAAAGCCGAATGTGATTTTACGGACCGCAAGGACGTAGCCGCTTTTTATTACAGCCTCGATGGCAAGACGTGGCTATCCATCGGCGGCCCGCTCAAAATGGCCTACACGCTGCCGCATTTCATGGGCTACCGGTTCGGGCTATTTAACTACGCCACCCGGCAGCCGGGCGGCTACGCCGACTTTGATTATTTCCGCATTACCAACGCCATTTCCAGCCCCCGCTAGCCCCATGCTGAAGCGTAAATTACCTTATCTCCTGGCCGGGCTAGCTAGCCTGCTGGGCGGCGCGGCCCACGCGCAGAACCCGATTATTACCAACCAATTCACGGCCGACCCTACGGCGCGGCTGTTCAACGGGCGGGTGTACCTGTACCCCTCGCACGACATCCGGGCCACCCCGGGCCGCGGGCGGGCCGGCTGGTTCGTGATGGAGGATTACCACGTGTTTTCCTCGGCCAACCTCACCGACTGGACCGACCACGGCGTTATCGTAACCCAAAACAAAGTGCCCTGGGTGAAGCCCGACAGCTACAGCATGTGGGCGCCCGACTGCATCGCCCGCAACGGCAAGTACTACTTCTACTTCCCGACTACCCCGCGCGACACTACCATCAGCAAGGGCTTCACCATCGGGGTGGCCGTGGCCGACAAGCCCACCGGGCCGTTCGTGCCCCAGCCGCTGCCCATTAGGGGCGTGCGCGGTATCGACCCCAACGTGTTTATCGACCACGACGGGCAGGCGTACCTGTACTGGTCGCAGGGCAATATCTACGGGGCCAAGCTGAAGCCCAACATGCTGGAGCTGGCCGCCGAGCCCGTCACGCTGGGCGAGCTGCCGACCCAGGGCCTGAAGGAGGGCCCCTTTCTGTTCGAGCGCCAGGGCATCTACTACCTCACCTACCCGCACGTCGCCAACAAAACCGAGCGTCTCGAATACGCCACCAGCACCAGCCCGCTGGGGCCGTTCACGGTGAAGGGCGTCATCATGGATGAGTCGCCCACGGGCTGCTGGACCAACCACCACTCCCTGCTGGAAGTCAACAAGCAGTGGTACCTGTTTTACCACCACAACGACCTGTCGCCTAGCTTCGACAAAAACCGCTCGGTGCGCATCGACAGCCTGTTTTTTGAGCCCGACGGCGCCATCCGCAAGGTGGTGCCCACCCTGCGCGGCGTAGGGTTGACCGACGCCCGCCAGAAAATCCAGCTCGACCGTTACAGTCGCCTCAGCCCCAGCGGCGCGTCCATCGCCTTTCTGGATACCGCCAACACCTTTCAGGGTTGGAAAACCGTGCTGGCTAGCCCCCAAAGCTGGGTGCAGTACAACGGCGTGGCCTTTGGCAAGCAAGCCCTGAAAACGGTAACGCTGCGCACGCTGGCCCCGGCCGGCGCCACGGTAATGCTGCGCGCCGACGGCCCCAACGGCCCGGTGCTAGCCCAGGTAACGGTGCCCAAGGGCAGCCAGTGGCGAGAGCTAAAAGCGCCTTTGGCGGCCTTCCGGCCCGGTACGCACGCGCTGTGCGTTGCCGCCACCACGGCTAGCCCCGTTGAAATCGACTGGGTGCGGTTTGAGTGAATGGCCTGACGGCTAGCAGTTGAGTTTTAAAACAATACCCATTTGCCACCCGGGCCCGTCGGGCTGCCTTCCTGCGTTATGAAAAAATTCTTCCCCATCATCCTGGCCGCTGCCTTGCTGAGCGCCGGGCCCGCGCTAGCCCAAAAAATGCTGCTGGAAGCCCCGAAAGGCTTCGACCAACCCGCCGCCGGCGTGGCCACCGGCCGCCTCGACACCATTAGCTACCCCTCCAAAACGGTGGGTACGGTGCGCAAGGCGCTGGTGTACACGCCGCCGGGCTATTCCAAAAAGAAGAAATACCCGGTGCTGTATCTGCTGCACGGCATTGGGGGCGATGAGAAGGAGTGGCTGCGCGGCGGCCACCCGCAGGTGATTCTGGATAATCTCTACGCGGCCGGCAAGCTTAAGCCCATGCTGGTGGTGATGCCCAACGGCCGCGCCATGAAGGACGACCGCGCCGTGGGCAACATCTACGGCCCCGACAAGGTGGCCGCCTTCGCTAATTTCGAGCAGGACCTGCTCACCGACCTCATTCCCTACGTCGAGAAGCACTACCCGGCCCTCACCACCCGCGAAAACCGGGCCCTGGCCGGCCTGTCGATGGGCGGCGGGCAGTCGCTGAATTTTGGGCTGGGCCACCTCGATAAATTCGCCTGGGTCGGCGGCTTCTCCTCGGCCCCCAACACCAAGCAGCCCGAGCAGCTACTGCCCGACCCGGCCCGCGCCAAAAAGCTGCTCAAGCTGCTCTGGATTTCGTGCGGCGACCAAGATGGCCTGCTCGGCGTGAGCCAGCGCACCCACGACTACCTCTACGAGCAGGGCGTGCCGCACGTGTACTACCTGGAGGCCGGGGGGCACGATTTCAAGGTCTGGAAAAACGGCCTCTACATGTTCTCGCAGCAGCTTTTCAAGCCCGTAGACGTGGCCGCGCTGCCCACCTACACGGTGCTGGGAGCGCCCGCCGCCACCAACGTGCGCAACGCCAAATACCCGCAAATTTTGCCCGACAACCGCGCCGTATTCCGCCTCAAAGCCCCCGGCGTGCAGAAGGCCCAACTCGACCTGGGCCGCAAATACGACCTGGTGAAGGACAGCGCCGGCACCTGGACCACCACCACCGACACCCTGAGCCGCGGCCTGCACTACTACTCGCTGGTGCTCGACGGCCTGCCCGTGGCCGACCCCGCCAGCGACACCTTCTACGGCATGGGGCGCATGGCCAGCGGCCTCGAAGTGCCCGGCCGTGGCACCGGCTTCTACGCCCTGCGCGACGTGCCCCACGGCGAGGTGCGCGAGCAGCGGTTCTTCTCCAAGGTCACCAACTCGTGGCGGCGCTGCTACGTGTACACCCCGCCGGGTTACGATGCCAGCCCCGCCACCAAGTACCCCACGCTCTACCTGCTGCACGGCGGCGGCGAAGACGAAACCGGCTGGGTGAAGCAGGGCAAAACCGGCCTGATACTGGACAACCTGCTGGCCGATAAAAAAGCCAAGCCCATGCTCGTAGTGATGCTCGACGGCAACATGGGCGGCCCCGGGGGCCTGGCCGGCTTCGGCGAGCCCACGCTCAAGGCTTTCGAAAACGAGCTGAAGCAAACCGTGCTGCCGCTGGTCGAAAGCAGCTACCGCGCCGCGCCCGGCGCCCCCAACCGGGCCCTGGCCGGCCTCTCGCTGGGCGGCCTGCAAACGCTCTACGCGGGTATGAAAAACACCGATATGTTCGCCTACCTGGGCGTGTTCAGCTCAGGCTTCTTCGCCAATAATACCGCCCTGGCCGACCCGCAGTACGCCTACATGAAGGCCAACGCCGGCCCCATCAACGCCAATCTCAAGCAGCTCTGGCTCTCGATGGGCGGGCCCGAAGACATCGCCTACGCCAACAATAAAATCATGCGCGCCCGGCTCGACGAGCTGGGTATCAAGTACGTGTACAGTGAATACCCCGGCGGCCACACCTGGCCGGTGTGGCGCCACGACTTGTACTCGTTTGCCCAGAAGCTGTTTTAGCCTGCTCCCAGCGCGGCCACTCTGGCTGGCTGAAGCTATTTTGACCCCACCGCCGATTCGATGAAAACTACCTGGCTCGTTGCCCTGCTGGCCCTTGCGGCTAGCCTGCCCGCGCGGGCGCAAAACCCGATTATCCGCGACGCCTTCACGGCCGACCCGGCGCCGCTGGTGTACCGCGATACGCTGTTTCTGTACGCGGGCCACGACACGGCCTCGGTGCAGGAAACGAACTACAAGATGCCCGACTGGCGCATCTACTCCACCACCGACCTGGTGCACTGGAAAAGCTACGGCACGCGCCTCTCGCCCCGCACTTTCGCCTGGGCCACCGGCGATGCCTACGCGGCGCAGTGCGTGTACCGCAACGGTAAGTTTTACTGGTTTGTGTCCACCTTTCACAAGAAAAACGACCAAAGCCAGGGCGGCGCGGCCATCGGCGTGGCCGTGTCCGACCGCCCCACCGGGCCGTTCAAGGATGCCATTGGCCAGGCACTCATCGTCAATGAAATGACCAAGGACCTGCCCCACGCCTGGGACGACATCGACCCCACCGTCTTTATCGATGAGGATAAGCAGGCCTACCTCTACTGGGGCAACGGCAGCTGCAAGTGGGCCAGGCTCAACGCCGACATGACCGCGCTGGCTGGCCCCATCACCACCTTCACCCCCCAGAACTACATCGAAGGCCCCTGGGTCTACAAGCGCAAAAAGCTCTACTACCTCGTGTACGCCGGCAAGGGCACCAAGCCCGAGATGATAGAATACTGCACCGCCCCGAGCCCCACCGGCCCCTGGACCTACCGCGGCATTATTCAGGAAAACGTGCCCAACAGCTTCACCACTCACCCCGGCATTGTTGACTACAAGGGCAAAAGCTACTTCTTCTACCACAACGGCGCCCTGCCCACGGGCGGCAGCTACCGCCGCTCTATCTGCGTCGATGAGCTGCGCTATAATAAGGATGGCACCATTCAGCCCGTGGTGCAAACCACGCAAGGCGTGGCGCCGGTGAAGTAAGGCTAGCCAGCCGTCGGCGGGCTAGCCCTGTAAAGTGGGCCGCTAGCCGGCCGGTGCTTCAACCGGATGCGGGGGGCGCCGTACAGCAAGCTACCGTGCCAGTAGTGTTGATTTCGGGCGCGGGCACGTTATCCTTTTGTAAAGGCTGGCCTGCCTGCCGCCCGCGCGCCCGTTACTTTGCAAAGACAAGCCCTGGCCGCCCCCGCCCCGTCAGCCTGCGCAGCAGGCATATCCGCGCAATCCGTTAAATCCGTTACATCTGCGATGAAGCTATTTAAGTCCGCCGACCTTATCCGCAAAAGCAAATACATCAGCCGCGATTTAAGCTGGCTGCGCTTTAATTACCGGGTGCTCGACCAGGCCAAGGACCCGGGCCGCTCGCTGTTCGACAAGCTGCGCTTTCTGAGTATCACCAGCTCCAACCTCGACGAGTTTTTTATGATTCGCGTCGGCTCGCTCTATAATTATCTGGATTACGGCAAGGAGCGTGTCGATTACTCGGGGCTGCGCGAGCTGCCGTTTCGGCGCAAGCTGCTCGACTTTGCCCATCGCTTCGTGAACGACCAGTCGCTCACGTACTTAAACGAGCTGAAGCCGCAGTTCGAGAAGAACGGCTTCAGCATCCGGCGCATGAGCGAGCTGACCGAGGTGGAGCTGAAAAAGGTGGAAGGCTACTTCAAAAACACCGTTTTTCCGCTGCTCACGCCGATGGTGTACGACTCGTACCACGGCTTCCCGCTCATCATCAACCAGGTGCTGACCTTCGGGGTGGTGACGCGCGAAATCGGGGCCAGCGAGGGCACCGCGCCCGTGCTGCCCGACGTGGACAAGGGCCAGGAGCGCCTCACATTCGTGCAGATTCCGCAGAACCTGACGCGCTTCTTCGAAATCACGCGCAAGGACCGGGTGGTGTTCGTGCCCATCGAGGAAATTGTGCGGGCCAACTTGCCCAAGCTGTTCCGCAACGTCGAAATCGTGTCGGCCGACCTGCTGCGCATCACCCGCAACGGTGATTTCACGCTCGAAGAATCGGAGGACATCGACAGCGACTTTATCAAGGAAATCCAAACCGGACTCAAAACCCGCAAGCGCGGCCGGGTGGTGCGCGTGGAGGTCGAGCCCGACGCCTCGCCTTACCTGATGAACGTGCTGCGCGAGCGCTGGAACATCGATAACGGCAACATCTTCGTGATTCCGGTGCTGCTGGATATGAAGGGGTTAAATCAGATTCTGCGCTACCCCGGCTTCAAGGGCAAGGGCGCCAAGCTGCCGGCGCCGGTGCTGCCGTTGAGCTTGCCCGAGGGCGTGGAAGACAACATGTTTGAGTACCTCAAACACCACGACGTACTGCTGCACCACCCGTATAATTCAATTGAGCCGGTGGTGCGCCTGCTGGAGCGCGCGGCCGAAGACCCGCACGTGCTGGGCATCAAGCAAACGATTTACCGCCTGGCCGAAGACTCGCGCGTGACGGCTGCGCTATTGAAGGCGGCCGAGAACGGCAAGCACGTGTCGGTGCTGTTTGAGGTGAAGGCGCGCTTCGACGAGGAGCGCAACATCCGGGAGGGCGCGCGGCTCGAAAAAGCCGGCTGCTTCGTCATCTACGGCGTGGGTAAGTATAAGACCCACACCAAGATGCTGATGATTATCCGCAAGGAAGGGGAGAAGGTGACGCGCTACGTGCACATCGGCTCGGGCAACTACAACGAGCAAACCTCGCGCCTCTACACCGACCTGAGCATGCTGACGACCAACGACACGTATGGCCACGACGTGTCGGAGTTCTTCAACGTCATCACCGGCCACTCGCAGCCCGACGACTACGAGTACCTCATCACGGCCCCGCGCGACATGCGCCAGCAGCTCATCCACCTGATACGCGAGGAAGCCAAAAACGCCAAAAAGGGCCTGGCCAGCGGCATCGTGATGAAGATGAACTCGCTGGAAGACCGCGAGCTGATTGATGAGTTTTACAAGGCCAGCAAGGCCGGCGTGCCCATTCGCTTTATCGTACGCGGCATTTGTTGCCTACGGCCGGGCCGCGCGGGCCTCAGCGAAAACATTGAGGTAAAGAGCATCGTGGGTGAATACCTGGAGCACGCGCGCCTGTTCTATTTCCACCACAACGGCGAGGCCCGCCTCTACGCCGGCTCGGCCGATGCGATGGTGCGCTCCTTCGACCGCCGCATCGAGGCGCTGTTTCTCATCACCAACCCGCAGCTGCGCCGCGAGGCCATCTACATCTTGCAACTCAACCTGCTTGATACCCAGAACAGCTACCTCATGCGCGAGGATGGCGCCTACATCTGCCAGCGCCCTGCGTCCGGCGAGCCCGCCGTCAACATTCACCGCGAGTTTTACCGTCGTCCCGACGAGGCCCAGCTAGCCCAAGCCACGCCCGAGGGCCTGCTGGCTCTGCTACACGACCAGACTACCAAGCGCCGCCAGCTAGCCGCCGCCGAAGCCGCTACGGCTACTTCCGTGGCGCCGGCGCTGGTTGTAGAAGAAGGCGCTGATGACTTTGGTCAGGGCGAAGCCTTGCTGGAAGCCGAGGTAGAGCAGGAAGCTGACATCGCCGCCACGGTGGTGGATGAGAGCTAATTATTCACAACTCTCATAAAGAGAACGTCATGCTGAGCCCCGCGAGGCATCTCGCTCGCACCGCTGGAGTTAGCAACCCTAGCGGTGCGAGCGAGATGCTTCGCGGGGCTCAGCATGACGTTCTTTATCAATAGGCTTACACCAGTGGCCCGTTTTCCACGTCAGGCACCGGCAAGATGCTGGGGTGCACGGTGGGGCTGATTTCGTCGAAATACTGCTCGAACAAGGCTTGTAGCATGCCGTCTTTCAGACCGATGTCGGGCACTATCATGCTGCTGACGCCGGCCCAGTCCATGGCCGAGAGGTAGATGTGGCCGGCGGGCACAATCACGTCGGCGCGGTCGGGGTTGAGCATGGCCACGTTCACGCGCTCGCTCATCGTGAGGCTGCTGAGGCGGTCCAGGATGGCCTGCACGCTGCGCTTGGTCACGGGCTTATTAGGCGCGGCCGGCGACATGCTGTAAATCTTGTTGATGTTGCCGCCCGTGCCGATGGCCCGGGTAACGTGGTAGCGGCGGGCGTTTTCGCGCACCCAAGCCTCCATGCGCTGCCACAGGCCGTTCATTTCTTCCACCGTGCGGCCGCTTTCTTCCTGCTGCATGCGGCGGATGGAGCCGATTTCGAACGATTGCGCGGCCACCTTGCGGCGGTCGTGGTAGATGTTGAACTCGGTGCTGCCACCGCCCACGTCGATGTGCAGGTAGTGGCGGTTATCTTCGAGCACGTGCTCAATTACGCGGTTGATGTACGAGGCTTCGGCCTGGCCGTCAATAACTTGAATAGTGAGGCCTAGCTCATCCTGCACGCGCTGGGCCACGGCGGCGCCGTTGCGGGCCGTGCGCATGGCCGAGGTGGCGCAGATGAGGTGGTGCGACACTTCGTGCACCTCCATCAGCAGCTTGAGCGAATGCAGAAACTTGACGAACTTATCGGCCTTGCGCGGCGGAATCTCGCCGGTGGCAAACACGTCTTCGCCCAGCCGCAGCGGGTAGCGCACGTACTCGACGCGCTTGAGGCGGTAGCGGCCCTGAAAAAACAAAACTGCCGAAATCTGGCAGCGCACGGCGTTGGAGCCAATATCGATGGCGGCGAGCTTGGTCAGCTGATACTCCATAGACCGCAGATTTAACTGATTTAACGGATTGGCTAGCGCCTTCCTTTGGTTGCGCGGATACGCCCGCTGCGCGGGCTGACTATGCGCAATACAGTGGTGTGGACTACAAAGTTGGGTTAGGCGGGCCGTTTTGCTACTATTGGGCTAGCCAGCCACCGCAGGTGGCGTATCCGCGCAACCGAAGGAAGGCGCTAGCCAATCCGTTAAATCTGCGGTTTAGTTGGCGTCGTTAATTAAGTTGACGACCAGGGTAGCCATCACATCTTTGTCTTCGGGGCGGCTTTCGGCAATGAGTAGGGTGAGGGCTACCAGGGCATTGTCGGCCAGGCGACGGGTGCCATTGCGGTGGTACAGGCAACCGTTACGGTCTAAGAAGTACACGAACAGAAAGGCCGCAATCCGCTTGTTGCCATCCGAAAACGAATGGTTTTTCACCACGAAATACAGCAGGTTGGCCGCCTTTTCCTCCACGCTTGGGTACATATCCTGCCCACCAAAGCTTTGATAAATCGTACGTACCGAGCTTTCAAACGACTTATCTTTCTCACGACCAAACAGCTCGGAGCCGCCAAACTGCACGCGCAGCGCGTCAATGGCCTGCATGGCGCTCTCGTAGGTAAGCTCAAAGCCGGTCGTGTCGGCCGGCGCCACGGTATCCCTGGCCACGCGCAGGCGTTGGTGGTCGTACTGGTCGAGCACGTCGAGGGCGCGGGCGTAGTCGCCCAGGATGCGCAGCAGCGCGTCCGATTGGTCGGCCGTCAATTCTTGGCTAGCGGCTACTTCGGCTTGCAACTGCACGAGGCGCTTGAGGTCGGCCAACTGGCGCTGGCTTTCGCGTAGGCGCTTCTCATTCAGCGCGTAGCCTTGCACGAGGTATTGGCGCAGCACCTGCGTGGCCCACTGCCTAAAGCTGGTACCGCGTTTCGACTTTACCCGGTACCCAACGGAGATGATAACGTCGAGGTTATAGTAGTTGGTGCGGTATGCTTTGCCGTCGGCGGCAGTTGTCCGGAAATCCCGGACAACTGCCGCTTTGTCTAGCTCACCTTCCCGGAAAACATTGCCAATATGTTCACTGACTGTCTTCTTAGAAATATCGAATAACTCCACCATTTGCGCCTGCGTGAGCCACACGGTATCGTGGTCGAGCTGCACATCGAGCTGGATTTGCCCGTCGGGCGACTGGTAGAGCAGGACGTCGGAAGGCGTGGGCGACATGGCGGCGCTAGGCTAATGAACCAGCAAGATATAGCTGGTTATCAGAAAAGTACTCCCGGGTTTAAAACACCTCCCCCAAGTTCAATGAGAGGCCGCGCGAGCCGTCGAAGCCGAAGCCGTAGTCGATGGCCAGGTTGGTGTGCGAGGCTTTGTTGAGGTTCAGGCGCAGGCCGCCGCCCACGGCGGGCACCACCTTTTCGAAGGTGCCGTTCTGGACCCGGCCGCGCATCACGCTCAGCTCGGTTACGCTCTGGGCATTGGTGAAAATGACGCCGCCCAGCAGGCGGTTGCGGGTGATGCCGAAGCGGTATTCGGCCTCCGTATACACGAAATTCTTGCCCCGAAACCGGCCCTGGATAAAGCCCCGGCCGGTGTTGCCGTACATGTCCCAACCGGTGGCGGGCAGGTCCAGAAACGGCGGGTTACCGTTGAGGGTAAATACGTTATACGACCACAGCGCCAAAATATTGGCCGAGTAGCGCGAGGGGTGCAGGTACACGCGGCCCTCCAGCAGCAGGCTTTGGTAGTTGGTATCGCTGCCCAGCCACTGGCGGTTGGTGCGGTACTGGGCGTTCACGAGGTAACCGCCCTGCGGATTGAGAGCGTTGGCGCGGTTGTCGTGCAACACGCTGGCCACCAGGCCCGAGGACGCCGAGCGGTCCGACACACCATAAGTGTAGCGCGAGATGCTAGCCACCTCGCGGCGGCTGTTGCGGCTGACAATATCCCAGTGGTTATCAAACTGATACCCTAGCCCCAGGTACCAGGCCGCGGCCACGCGCCGGTAGGCCGTTTGGTAGAGGCGCAGGTATTTATAGTCCATCGACACCACGCCGCTGGTGGTGTTCGTGAACATACCCAGCCCGTAGGAGCTTTGCGGATAGCGCATTACGCGCCAGTCATTTACCAGGTTCCAGGTATTATCGGGCTGCCAGAGCGACGAGGTGACCGTGAAAATAAGCTGCTCGCGGGCCGTATACTGGGCCGTACCCACGATGGTCGACACGTTGGCCCCGCGCCGCTGAAAGGCCGCATCGAGCGCCAGCTCTGCCACGGCACCGGTTTGCTGCGAGTAGCCCACCACCGGCACCAGCAGCAGCATGCGGTGGCCGTGCTGCAAGCCCAGCGAGTCGTGTGTGGGGAGGCGGGCCAGCCGGGCAAAGGCATCGTGGGCTACGTCGGCGATGTCGCGCGTGGCGGGGGGCAGCGGAGTTTGGGCCGCGCCGGGGCGGGCCAGCAGGCACAGCAGGGCCAGCGCGCCCGCCCGGTGCCGCAGCGGTTGCCAAAAAGTGAGGTACACGTGAGCCAGATAGTTGCGAAAACCGGTGCCGCCCGTCGGCGCTACTAAATTAGGCTAGCCCAGGCATTTTAAACGGGCAGACTGTCGAGGCCGGCAAAGGTTTAAAGCCCGCCAGGACAGGGCGCAAAAAAAGAGGCTAGCGCCCGCGCGGTACTGGCGCGGGCGCTAGCCTCACTAGCTCGGCAGCAAGCTTACTTGTCGATTCGGAAGCCTAGCCCGAACTGCAACAGACTATTCTCCTCCGATACCTGGTAGGAGATGGAAAAGGCCAGCGTCTCGACCACTGGCGCGATGTAGGCGCCGCCGCCGTAGCCCACGTGCCAGCCGCCCGGCGAGCTGCCGTTGTAGTACACCCGGCCCTGGTCGTAGAAGCCGAACACGCCGTAGTAAAATGGCAGAAAGTGGTTTTTGCTCTGGCCCAGCGCAAAGCGCATCTCGGAGTTGAAATACAGGCTGGCGTCGCCCGTGAAGCGGTTGCGATAGTAGCCGCGCAGGTTTTCGGCCAGGCCCAGGCTGGTGAGCTTGTAGAACGGAATGGCCGAGTCGGGCCCGTAGTTCTTGGCGCCGCCGCCCTTCAGGGCCAGCGTAATCGGGATGCCGATTTTAGCCGTGCCCAGGTATTCGGCCGAGGCCTGGGTGAGGCCGAAATTGCGCTTCTCACCGATGAGCTGCTGGTACGAGTCGTGGCGCACGAGCAGGCGCACGCCGCGCTGGGCAAACACCTTGCGGTTGCGCAGGTCGATATCGAGCAAAGCGCTCAGGCCCAGTAGGCGCTGGTTATCGGCGCTGGCGCGGCGGTTTTCGCGCGCCGTGCTGCTCACCTCATCGCCTAGCTCACTGTTGGCGGCGTAGTCCGAGTCGTAGTATTCGTAGCTGGGGCCGAAGCGGAACACACTGCGCTGCCAGAACACGCGCTCACCAAAAGCCTTCACGTTGAAGCCCCGGTAGCGGGCGCGGTAGTAGCGGTCGTCGTAGCGGTCCTGGCTAATCTGGGTGTCGTTGCCCACGCCGAAGTAATTGTAGAACGGAAAGAAATTGCCGTAGCTAGCCTCCGCCCCGATGTCGAGTTTGCCGATGGCGTAGCGGTGGCGGCTGGCCGCCGTCAGCAGCAACTGCCCGCCGGTCGAGGTCTGAAAATCAAAGTCGTAGCGGTTCTTGTAGCCCGGCTTGCGGAAGCCCTGGCGCACGAAGCCCACGCCCAGGCTCAGGCCAAAGCCGTCGTTGCGGTTGTAGAACAAGCCGGCGCGCGGCTTGTAGCTGTTAAACTCAAACTGCTCACGGTCATACTCATTCACGCCGCGGCTGATGCTGCGGTGGTCGTCAGTTTCGGGGCCAGCTGTGAGGTCAGTGCTGGGCGTGTCGTACACTTTGGTGAGCGTGCGCAAGCCGCTGGCCCGCGAGTTGTCGCTGATTTGGTCCTTGCCTTCGCCGCCAATCACGCGCACCAGGATGCTGCCCTTACCGCCGTCGCCGGTTACCTGGAAAATATCCTTGCCATCAAGGCCATAAATAGCAATTTCCTGGGTTTCGCCAGGCTCGAAGGTGCGGTCGAACAGCGCCGGGCCGCTGGCCTCCAGCGAGTCGCCCTTGCGGTCGAACTCTTGCACGCGCACCCGGCCGCCGGCCAGGCGCTCGACCTTAAAAATCTCGGCCTTGTTGGAGCCCACTACATCGACGCGGCTGGCCAGCAGCAGGTAGTAGCGGTCGATGGCCTGCGGCAGTTCCTGGATGCGGGCCTTGAGCTTGCGGTTGATTTCCTGGCCCGAAAGCGGTTGAAGTTCAGCCGGCAGCGTGGCGGTGGCCTCGTCGATAATGGCGGGCGTTAGCTGGGTTTGCAGGTACTTGGCGGCGTCCTGCCAGTCTTTGCGCGTCAGACTTTGCAGCAGAAAGCGGTCGAGGTGGCGGGCGGGCCAGTTCAGGCTCTTCATGTCGTGAAACTCGCTGCCGAAGTCCTCGATGCTGGGCACGGCCCACTGGCGGTTGGCTAGGTAGGTGAGCAGGCCGTTCCACTTGGTGAAGGCCTGGTCGCGGTCGCGCGGAATGGGGCGGTACACGCTGCCCTGGCCCTTACCCTGGTCGTAGCCAGCCCATTTCCAGTTGTCTTCGTGCTTGCCAAAGTCGGCCACCAGCATGTCGAAGGCGCGGGCGCGGGCCAGGGCGGGGGCATCCACGCGGTTGTCGTGGTCCTTATACAGCTTGCGGAAAAAGCTGAACGAGCGCGTCACCTCATCCGACTTGCCGAAGCCCGGCAGGTTGGGCTTGGGGTCAGTGGGGCGGTCCTCCAGGGTGCCGAGCAGGCCGGCGTAGTCCTGGCGGTAGGGGCCGAGCTGGTTGTTGTCGGGCAGGCGGTAGAGGCGCGGCCGGGCGTGCAGAATGTCGGTGTGGTCGAGCAGCGCGCTGATGGGCAGGCCCGAATACGGGTTGGCCGTGGCCGTAATATCCTTCAGAATGTCCGACACAAACGACTGTCGTAGCTCGGGCGGCAGAATGCCCGTCACGTCCTTATCGACCGAGCGAAATACGTACTCCGAACTGTCGGCCGCAATGAGCTTGAGCGAGGTCGTCTGGCGTCCGCCGCCCCGGCCGAAGGGCTTCAAGCCGCCCTTCTCGGTATTCAAGTCAAGGGTTTTGACCTTCACCGGGGCTAGCCACGAGGTGCGGTACAGCGGCCCGATGAAAAAGCGCTTGCTCTTGCCAGCGGCGTACTCGGGGCCAGGCACAACCGTGGTAAACGCTTGATAAGGTGCGTCAGGTTTTTGCTCGGCGGGCGTCTTGGCCGCGCCGGGGCACTCGTTGATGAAGGAGTTGACGGGTACTTGGGCATCGGTGCCGCCGGCGGCGCAGGGCGAGCGGAACAGCGTGCCCGCATACGCCTCCTTGGCCGGCTGACTGGCCTCGCCGAAAGTGAAGAATCGGCTCTTCACGGTGCCGTCGGTGTAGTAATCTAGCGTGGCGTAGCCGTCGGCTTTCTCATTATAAAGCGAGGAGTTGCTGACGCCCACGTGCTGGCTCTGGGCAAAGCTGCCGGCCACAAGGTGGTAGCTGCCCTGGAAGGGCGTGAGCTGCAACGAGTAGTCGTGCGCGGCGGCGTACACCACGCCGGGATTGGTGCGCAAGGTGTTGTTGAGCAACTCCTTGCTTAGGTCTTGGTAGCCAGGGCTAGCCAGGTCGCGGGGCGAGCCCACGTTCTGGCGGTAGGCGGCGTAGATGGTGCCTAGCACCGGCGGGGCCAGGTGGCGGCTCAGGGGCTCGTGGCCGCCGTATACGCCGTTGGTGATGACGGGGTGGTGGCCCAGCAGCAGCAGGTTTTTGCCCTTGGTATCGTCGATAATATCCTGCAACTGCTCGCGAAACTCCTCCTTGGTCAGCGTTTTGCAGTCGGTGTCGGGGGCCTCGGGGCGGTCGTAGGGGTGGGTGAACCAGGGCGTGTTCAGGGCCACGAGGCGCACCAGGGGGGCCACGTCCACCACTTCGGGGCCGGGGCAGCCGTTGGTGGGTACGAAGGCATTCTGGCCGGGCAGCTGCTTTTCGATGTACTTCTCCAGGCGACGCACGGCTTTGAGGCCGTGGCGGCCCGAGTTAGCCCAGTCCTTATCGCCGGGCACGAAGTAGATTTTGCCCAGTGGCAGGCCCTTTACCAGGTTGATAAAGGCATCGGCCCGGCTCTTTTCCTGCGCCGACAGGGCGGTGTCTTGCTTGCTGGCTAGCCCCTCATTGCCCACAATATCACCGAGGTGCACCACGGTGAAGGGCGTTTTTTGCTGCTCTAGCACCTGGCGCAATTGCTGCAAGCGGGCGGTGGGCAAGTCGCCCTGGGCGGTGTTGCCGAGCAAAAAAACCGTGTGGGCAGGAGGGCTGGTTTGGGCGGCGGCCGTGGTGAGGGCCAGCCAGCAAAATGCCAGCAGAGAAAGGAGCGGTACGCGCATACGTGAAGGTTTAATGGGGCGCTTACGCAAAAACGGCTGCCAGGTATACCGGGCAGCCGTTTGGGTAATGTTTGGCAGGGCTTTATAGGTATTTCAGGGAGGAACTAGTCCTGCTCCAGCACCAGCCGAAACATACTGAGCCCGCTCAGGGCGTTGCGCAGGCAGGTTTCGAAGGCTTCGGCGGACACGTGGGCCGGCTGGCGGAGGGTAACAACCAGTTGGCAGCCCGTTGAAGTAGGCCGCAGGTACACCGGAATGGGCCAGGTGCCGGCTGTGGGGTCAACCAATTCAAGCGTGAGCGCACCCGGCAGGGGGTCGGGGCGCAGGCGCAGTTTGCGCAGGCCGGTGGGGGCCGTGAGCAGCCACTGGCCAAAGGGAAGCGGCTGCACCGCTTGCAACTCGGGCATGGCCCAGGGCAGCCACTGCTGGGCATCGCTCAGAAAATCGAGTGCCCGGGTCGGCGGGCAGGCGATGTCGATGGTTTGCACGGTGGCGGCGGGCACCGAGCCCGCATAAGGCTGGCCGCTGGCCGGCGAAGAGGAGCGGTAGAAAAGCGGGCTGTGGTGCATAAGTACCCAAAATTCGCTCCCCGCTTTCCGGCAAAATTGGCTTGTCGCCCAACCTTGTTCGCCGCCCGTTCAACCGGCCTTTTTAGCCCGCGAGCAGCGGGGCTAGTTGCCGGGCGCGGCCACGCCCAGTTCAGCTAACTGCTTGGCGTACTTGTCGTAAATCACACGCAGGTCGGCGTTGTGCTTGGCCGCGTCCACGCCCTGGCTCACGTTGGCCGAATGAAAGCGGTGCAGGTGGCTGTAGTGCGGGCACACCACGGGCAGGTGCCCGGCCAGCAGAAAGCGCACGTAGAGGTCGAGGTCTTCGGCCATCGCTAGCTCGGGGTCGTAGCCACCCACCTCGTCCAGCAACTGCTTGCTATAGCACACGTTGCCCTGAATGAAGTGCTCGGCCCGGAAAATGGCGTGCAGCATAGCCGTGGGCGAGTCGAATTTCCAGGCGTAGTAGTCCTCGTTGGGCAGGTAGCGGGCCTGCTCGTCCACGCGCAGGAAGTCGGCCACCAGCCAGGGGCGGCCGGGGTGGGCCGCGATGGCGGCGGCGTAGTGGTAGAGGGTGCGTTGCAGCAGCAGGTCGTCGTCGTCGAGGGGCACCACCCAGGCGTCGACGGGGGTGTGCTGGCTTAGCTCGTTGCGGGCAAAGCCGGGGCGCTTAGGGTCGGGGTGGGCCCAGTGGCGTAGGGGCGGGTGGGGCTTGGCGGCGGCTTCGGCGAGCACGGCGGCGGTGCCGTCGTCGGGCCCATTCTGGTAGAGCAGGTGCTCAAACGAAAAATCGAGCGGGGCCGAAATGCTGGCCCGCACGCTGGCAATGGTGTCGGGCAGCAGGGCGCGGCGGCGGTGGGTAGGGGTAATTACGGTGAAGTGCATGGCTCCCTTTCGGGCGAAACCGGCTAAAAGTTGCGCCGCCTCTGCACCCAAGGGAGTGTGTGCTTAGTACTCAGCGAATAAAAGCCACCTGGCCCAGCCACCAGCTTATTCTAGCGGGCGCGCAGCATTACTCACTTCATCCAACCGCTGGCCGCCGCACTTGTAGCGGTAGTTTTTGTCTTCGGCCTCCCACGCCCGGCCCTGGACCAGGTGAAAAGTGTGGGCATCGGCCCCGGGCACGGGAGTATCCTGGTAGAATACGTGCTGGTCGTCCTTCACGTAGGCAATAAAATGCGCTACCGTATCGCCGTACAGCAGCTGCCGCCTGCTAGGGCGCAGCCCGGGTAGCTCGTGGGCGCCATAAAAGCCGTGCTGCGCATCGAAGCCATACTGGTAGTCGGGCGAGGCTCGGAAGGTGGCCGGGTCAGCCCCGTTGACAATACTGCGAAAGCCGCCGCCACTGTTGGCGTAGGAATAATAAACCCGGTTCTTGTCTTTGGAAAACATCGAGTTTTCCAGCTCCTCATAGGTAGCCAGGTCGAGGGTAGTGGCTAGCGGCAATTCAACCATGCCGCCGGCCTGTTGCTGAACTACTGTGCTATCGTACCACATGTCGGGCCCCGTACTTGTTTCCCTTGTAAAATGCTGACGCTGCTCGAAAAGCCGGCCTGCTTTATCGCGGTAAAAAGTATACTTAACGTGTTGAAAACGGGTGCTATCCGGCTTTGCTCCCCGGCTGGCTGCTACTGGCCGGGAAGCGGGCGTTTCCGCGCAGCCAGCCAGCAGCAGCACGCAGGTGCTGGCTAGCAGGGTTGTTTTCAGGCAGGCTTTCTGCAAACTCATACTTAGCCTAAAAATAAAGTTGGCCGCGGCTAGTCAAGGCATACCTCCTGGCGCCTACGCTGCCCTAGCCCACGGCTACTTCCTTGCGCTCGCCAATCTGCTGGCGCCACATGGCGTAGTATAGGCCTTTCTGGGCTAGTAGCTCGGCGTGGCGGCCGGCCTCGGCCACCTGCCCGCGCTCGAGCACGAAGATGCGGTCGGCGTGCAAAATCGTGCTCAGGCGGTGCGCAATGAGCACCGTGATGTGCTGGCGCGAGCCCGAGAGCTCGCGCACCGTGCGCCCGATTTCTTCCTCCGTCAGCGAGTCGAGGGCCGAAGTAGCCTCATCAAATACCAGCAGGGTGGGGTGGCGCAGCAGGGCCCGCGCGATGCTGAGGCGCTGCTTTTCGCCGCCGCTCACCTTCACGCCGCCCTCGCCGAGCACGGTGTCGAGGCCCTTGGGGGCGCGGGCCAGCAGGCCATCGGCGGCGGCCTGGTGCAGGGCGCGCAGGCACTCCTCGTCGGTAGCCTCGGGGGCCACGAAGCGCAGGTTTTCGCGGATGGTGCCGGCAAAAAGCTGGGTGTCCTGGGTTACGAAGCCGATTTGCTCGCGCAGCACGTCGAGGTCCACGTCCTGGCTCGGAATGCCGTTGTAGCGAATGTCGCCAGCCAGGGGGGGGTAGAGGCCCACCAGCAGCTTCACCAGCGTGGTTTTGCCCGAGCCGCTGGGGCCCACGAAGGCGATGGTTTCGCCTACTTTCACCTCGAAGGAAATATCGGCCAGCGCCGGCGCGGGCGCAGTGAGGTGCTTGAACGTGACGTGCTCGAAGGCCAGCCGCTGGATGCGGCCCACCGCCTGCGGGTGGGCGGGCTTCACGTCGCGCGGGGTGTCGAGTATCTTCTGAAAATTGCCCAGCGAGGCCTCCGTTTCGCGGTAGGTGCCGATGATGGCCCCTAATTCCTGCAAGGGCCCGAAGATGGAGAACGAATAAATGAAGAACGAGAAGAACTCGCCCAGCGTAATGTGGTTCTGCACCCGCAAGTACAAGAGCAGCAAGATGATAATATTGCGCAGCAGGTTCACGAACGTGCCTTGCACGAAGCTCAGCGAGCGCAGGTAGCGCACCTTGCGCAGCTCCAGCTTTAGAATCTTGCTGGTGATGCCGTTCAGGCGCTCGGTTTCCTGCTGGGCCAGCCCCAGGCTTTTGATAAGCTCGATGTTGCGCAGGCTTTCGGTGGTGGAGCCGGCCAGGGCGGTAGTTTCGGCCACGATGGTGCGCTGAATTACCTTGATTTTCTTGCTCAGCGCAAAGCTCAGCACGCCCAGCAGCGGGATGGTGAGAAAGTACCCCAGCGCGATGGGCCAGTACACGGTGATGGCGTACCACGTCACGAAAATGATACCTACCACGGCCGTAAACAGCACGTTGACAAAGCTTTGGATAAGCTTCTCCACGTCGAGGCGCACCTTTTGCAAGCGGCCCAGCGTCTCGCCCGAGCGCTGGTCCTCAAACACCTGGTAGGGCAGGTCGAGCGAGTGACGCAGGCCGTCGGAGTACATGCGCGCCCCCAGCCGCTGGGTGATGACATTGACGTAATAATCCTGAAAGTTCTTGGCGATGCGCGATACCATCGCCACGCCCAACATGATGCCGACCAGCGGAATAGCCTCCCAGAAGAACGGCCAGAACGGCACGGAGCGCATCCGCTGGATGTCGGGGTACTTGGTGGTGAAATTATCGACCAGCTTCCGGAAATAATACGGGTCGAGCAGCGAGAAAACCTGGTTGATGGCCGCCAGCACCAGCGCCAGCATCAGCAGCGGCCAGTAGCGCCGCAGGTAGAAGTAGAGAATCTGCATAAAAAAAGCGCCGGGCTACGAACCCGGCGGTACTACCTACCTAAAGCGCGAACCGCGCTCAGTTGTTGCGCCCGGCTAGGCCAGCCGGTCGGCCACGGGCCGCCGCAACAGCAGAATAACTACCAGCCCCAGCAGCACGCCCAGCGCCGGGAGGCCGTTGGGCAGCAGCCCGCCCGGTATTTTGGTGGCGTGCATGTAAGCCGCCCCACTCATAATGATAAGAAGCCCCAATGCCGCTGGCCGCACCAAGCGTGGCACCAGCAGCCCGATGCCCCCTAGCAGTTCGCCGCCCGCCACCAAGTAGGCCACTGCCGCCGGCAGCCCCAACTTGCCAAACATGCCCACCGTGTCGGCGAGGTGCAGCAATTTATTGCCGCCCGAAAAAATCATAAACAAGCCAATGACTACTTGTAAAACCCAGGCAATGAGGTTGCGCGCTGCCATGTGAAGAAAAGAGTAGAAGGTGAAGGGAATACCGCAAACATACAGAGCGGCCACCCAGCAGGCTAGCTTCATTCTGGGCTGTGCCGAAAAAAAGCCTCTCCCGGGTGGGAGAGGCTTTTTTACTAGAAGCAAGGCTAGCTAGTAGCGGTACACCTTGTCGGCGTTGTTGCTCTTGAACTGCTCTTCGAAGTACTTGGCATCTTCGGCATTACGGGGTTTTACGCCCATTACGATGCCACCGTTTTTGATGCCTTCCTCATACTCGGCAGCGTGCTCCTCGGGGATGCCCGAGCCTACCAGCGCGCCTACCAGGCCGCCCGTGAGGCCACCGGCACCGGCGCCAGCGAGGGCGGCGGCCAGCGGGCCAGCGATAATCAGACCGAGGCCCGGCAGCGCTACCGACGTGCCGATGGCCGCAATGGCACCGATAATGGCACCGGCCGTGCCCCCGATGGCCGAGCCTACGCCCGCACCTTCCATGGCCTTGTCACCGAGCTCGGTGTGGGCCGAATGGTCACCAAAATGCGTTTTGCGCGTGTCATCCGACATCATCAAGTGCACGTCGTCCTTGCTGTAGCCACGGTCGTGGAGCGACTGATACGCTTTCTCGGCGCTGCTGCGGTCGCGGAAGATGCCACTCGTGGAGCTGCCTTCGCGGTACTCGCGGTCGTAGCTGTCATTGTCACCGGTTACGGCGTCCTTCACAGCGTGAGCAGCGCGGTCAGTGGTGTTTTGTACGGCGTCGATGCCACGGCCTACTACGGCGCCGGCGGTGCCAGCTACTGCAGCACCCTTAGCGGTGGCGCTGTAATCGTCGCCGGGGCGAGCCGAGTCGGTGCCCAGCGAATTGGTGTTGGTACGCGAGTAATCACTGCCCGAATTATTCTTCGAGTGGTCACCATCGTAGCTGTCATTTTCGCCTGTTACGGCGTCTTTTACAGCGTGGGCGGCGCGGTCGGTCGTGTTTTGTACGGCATCGATGCCACGGCCTACGGCGGCACCAGCATCACCGGCTAGCTCACCGCCTTTTTGAGTGGCGCTATAGTCGTCGCCGGGGCGGGCGTTGGGGTCGGTCGAGTTGGTAGGCGTGGTGGGCGAAGTCGTCGACATGGGTTTGCGGTTGGTCGAATCGAGTTCGTCGGCGTCCGAAGAAGTGCTGCCACCCGTGGCGCTATCGTAGCCGGTGCCGGCGTTGTAGCTGGTGCTTTCGTTGCTGGTCAGGCCGCTGTTGCCGAGGCCGGTGCCGGTGTTGCTGGTGCCGTAGTTAGCGCCGGCGCCGGTGCCGGTATTCATCGGGTTATTTGCATCGTTGGTGTTCATCGGAAAAGGGGGGTGGGTGAGAAAATAGCCGCCAGGCGTTCGCCCGGCTTCGAAGACCTAAACGGGGTGGGCAGAAGCTGGGTTGCAATCGGGGAGCGTCGTTTTTAGTGATGCGGGTCAAAAATCCGGGCCAGGCAGCCATAAAAAAAGCTTCAGCGCGAGCTGAAGCTTTTTGCTGGCCTAATAGCCAGATAGCAGCGAAATTAGCCCCCGGCCGGGGGCTAGGCTTCCTTTAGCGCATACTCGGTATAGTTGGCCTCCTGCTGCCAGAATTCCTTGCATTCCCGGATGAGATTTTTTAAAAAATTCTCATCCTGCTTCAAGCTGCGCCATTCACCCATACCCAGCCGCTCGCACATCTTATAAAAATTATCACCCTGCCCCTTAGAGCCTTGCACGCGCACTAGGCTGCTGAGGATGGGCCGGCCCGCCTCAAATTCCTCGGTCGAAATCTCGGTCAGCATCTCGTTGAGACGTGATTTTTCGTGCGAGATATCCAGGTTCAGACCCAACTCGGCTTCCTGCACCAGCGTGAGGTAGCTGACCGTGCCCGCCTGCTGCCGGGCGTAGCGGATGAGGTAGTGACGAAGGCGATTAATCATGCGAAAGAAAGCGAGCCGCCCCGGCCACCGGCGCTAGCCAGCATGGCCTGGGCTCTGCAAAAAGGTGGGAACAAGAACGAAATACTCCGTAGCAACTACCTAGCAGGCACGGGAATTACCCGGCTGCCAGATAAGCCAGGGGAGAGTACCAAAAATCAGGCCTACGTTGCAAAAAAGCCCGATTAACTCCTAAAAATCCACTATTTGCCCCGCGGGCTGCTATCGCCTAGCTTGGTTAGCGGCCCTGGCGGCGGCGTAGCTCTTTCTGGATAAGTAGAAACTCGCGGCTGCTCTGGCCGGCGATGGCCGTGTTTTCGTTGGCGCGGCGCAGCAGGTAGGGCATTACGGCCTCGACGGGGCCGTAGGGCACGTACTTGGCGGTGTGGTAGCCGGCGTGGGCGAGGTTGTAGCTCAGGTTGTCGCTCATGCCGTAGAGCTGGGCAAACCACACGCGTTCGTCGCCGGGGGCCAGGCCAGCCTCCTGCATCAACTGCGTGAGCAGCAGCGAGCTGGCCTCGTTGTGGGTGCCTGCGCACAGACTGATGCGGTCGATGTGCCGCACGCAGTAGCGCAGGCTCTCGTTGTAGAGGTCATCGGTGTGCTGCTTGCTGGGGTTGATGGGCGTGGCGTGGCCGCGCTGCTGGGCCACGCGGGCCTCTTTCTCCATGTAGGCGCCGCGCACGAGCTTCACGCCGAGGTAGTAGTTGCCGGCTACGGCGCGGTCGTGGGCGCCTTGCAGGGCTTCGAGCCGGTCGTGGCGGTAGAGCTGGTAGGTGTTCCAGACGATGGCGCGCTCCTCGTTGTAGCGGCGCATCATGTCTTCGGCCAGGTCGTCGATGGTTTGCTGAAACCAGCTTTCCTCGGCATCCACAAACAGGCGCACGCCGTGCTGGTGGGCGCTGGCGCAGAGCGCATCGAGGCGCTGGCGGCCGCGCTCGAAAGCGGCCTGCTCGGTTTCGGTGAGGGCGGTGCCGGCCTGCATTTTTTCGAGCAACACCGTGGGCATCAGGCCCGTTACCTTGAAAACGGAAAACGGAATGTTAGGCGTGGTAGCGGCCAGCGCGATGGTAGCCAGAATCTCGTCGCGGGTGCGGTCGAAGCTCTTGTCGTTGCCAGTGCCTTCCACCGAGTAGTCGAGAATGGTGCCAATGTGGTATTTGCCCAGCTCGGCAATCACCGGCTTGCACTCCTCAATGGTTTCGCCGCCGCAAAACTGCTTGAAGATGGAGTTTTTGATGAGAAACTTAGTGCCCGGAAAGCCGATTTTCAGAGCCGACTGCATCAGGCCGCTGCCCATTTTCACCATGCCGCCGTTGTTCATGGTCGCAAACAGGGCGTACATCTTACGCAGTTCGCCATCGGTCTTAGCCTCGAAGGCAATGCGGGTGTCTTCAAAAGAGATGGGGGCCACGGGCGGCACGGGCACGGCAGGGTTGGCAGGCATAAACGAAGGCAAAACGGGTGAGAGGGGCGGGGAGAGGCAGGGTGGGTACACGAAGGTACGGCCCCTGGCGAAAACCCTGTTTGGCACCCGCAGGTTACTTTTAGGGGTTGAAAGCGGCGTGCGCTTTAGCTGCGCCGCTTTCTGGCGCCGCCCGCGCCCCGCCCGCCTACCCGCGCACTACCAAGTTCGCGCTACTTTTTGTGAATGGAAAATAGCCTAGCTACCCCCGATACCTACTTTACCCGCAAGCTGGCCGCCAAGGGCCAGCCCCTCCTCATTGCCGGCCCTTGCTCGGCCGAGTCCGAAGAGCAAGTATTGACCGTGGCCCGCGCCCTTAAGGCGGCCGGCCAGGCCGATATGTACCGCGCCGGCATCTGGAAGCCGCGCACCAAGCCCGGCGGCTTCGAAGGCAGGGGCGCCGCCGCGCTGCCCTGGCTGCAAGCCGCCAAGGCCGAAACCGGCCTGCCGATGGCCATTGAGGTGGCCACTCCCAAGCACGTGGAAGAAGCCCTGAAGCACGGTATCGACGTGCTGTGGATTGGGGCGCGCACCACCGTCAACCCCTTCGCGGTGCAGGAGCTGGCTGATGCCCTGGCCGGCACCGGCCAGCCGGTGATGGTGAAAAACCCCGTCAACCCCGACCTCGCCCTGTGGGCCGGCGCCCTGGAGCGCCTGGAGCGGGCGGGCATCACCGACCTGGCGGCTATCCACCGGGGCTTCAGCACGTTTGCACCCTCGCGCTACCGCAACGCGCCCACCTGGGCCATTCCGATTGAGTTGAAAACACGCTACCCGCAGTTGCCGCTTATCAATGACCCCAGCCACATCGGCGGCGCGCGCGACTTGCTACTGCCCATCGCCCAGAAGGCGCTGGACCTCGACTACGATGGCCTCATCATCGAAACGCACCCCGACCCCGACCACGCCCTCAGCGACGCCGCCCAGCAGGTAACGCCCGCCCGCTTGCAGGAAATCCTGAGCGAGCTCAAGTACCGCTACCGCTCCAGCGACAACGCCGACTACCGCAACAAGGCCGAGGAGCTGCGCCAGAAAATGGACACCGCCGACCACGAAATCCTCGAAATGCTGGCCCGCCGCATGGCCCTCATTCAGGAGCTGGCCGAATATAAGAAGGAGAACAACGTGAAAATTCTCCAGCTGGAGCGCTGGCAGGAAATCTTCAAAACCCGCCCCGAGTGGGGCAAGAAGCTCAACATCGACGAGAAGTTCGTGGGCGAGCTCTACAAGCTCATTCACATCGAAAGCATTCGCCAGCAAACCCAGGTGCTAAATGGCCGCCCGGTGGATGGGCCGACCAACCTCGGACCGGGGCTGTAGCTCAGAAGTTAAAATAAAACAGAACGTCATGCAGACCGAAGGGAAGCATTTCGCTCGCGCCGTTGGGGTTAGTACCCCTGGCAGCGCAAGCGAGATGCTTCCCTTCGGCCTGCATGACGTTCTCTCCTATTCAAAAAACTACTGCCGCGTGTACGTGTACTTAGGCCCATCGGCGGCGCTGCACTGGTCGATGACTAGCGTGTTGCCGGCCAGGGTGTAGGCACCGTGCGGGGCGTAGGCATCGGCCGAGGCGGGGGTGAGGGTAATAATCGGCTCGGGCGTGCCGCCGCCGCAGCTCACACCCTGGCCGGTGGTGTAGGTGCCCTCGGCGGCGAGCGCCTGCTTGCGATAGAGCTTGAAGCGCTGGCCGGCCTCAATGGTGAGCGACTCGTCGGGCACGGGCTGGCCGGGTGGGCAGTGGCACTGGTAGCCGGTGAGGCGCCAGGTGCCTTCCAGGGTGTTGCTGGGGCCGGTGGCGGTGGCCGCGCGCTGGCAGCCGGTAGCGGCTAGGGCGGCAGTAGTGAGCAGGAGGAGGGTTGAAAGGACGTTTTTCATGGGAAGCGAAGTAAGCACAAAGCAAGCCAGCTTACTCGGCTACCCAGTGGTAGGTTTCAAGGGCGCCATTGTCCACGCACAGCCCCTCGCCCGCAATGGTGAGTACCTGCTGGCCGGCGCGCTGGCTGAGCGTGTAGAGCTTGCTATCGGTATTGCCCAGCTCGGGCTCGCTGGGGTAGGTGACGAGCGGCACCGGCCCAGCGGTGGCGCAGGGCTGCGGCGTGCCCATTGAGAACTGGTAGGCGGCGCGGTAGTCGGCCTGGCCCGGGCGGCGTACCACAAGTTGGCCGCTGGGCCCAAACACTAACTGCCGCGAGTGGCCGAGGCTAGCTGGTGTCTGGAGGCCGCTTTGGTAGGAGGAATTTTCCCATTCCCAGTGGCCGGTAGCCAGTGCCAGGGCGTCGTAGCTGGCAGGCATAATATCGGCGTCGGTCTGGCAGCCGGTGGCGAGCGGCAAGGCGGCCAGCAGGAGGTAGCGTAGGGATTTTAGCATGAGCAAAGGGGCCGAACCGGCCGGGTGGGCTAAGTCAGAGAGCCGGGCGGGCGGCCCGGCGTTGCACGGCGCCGGCCGATGGGGCGAAAACCTTGGGCTGGCCCGCCGTTACTTTGCGCTGGCTTTACCTCCGCCGTTTTCGCCTTGACCAACCCGCCCACTATCGGCCCCGTGGCCCTGCCGGCCCTGGCCCAGCTGCTGCGCCAGGCCCCGCCCAGCCGCCTCTTCGTGCTGGCCGATACCAATACGGCCCGCGACTGCTACCCCCGCCTGCTGGCCCACCTGCCGCCCCACGAGCTGCTGACTATTGCGGCCGGCGAGGCCCACAAAACCTTGGCTACCTGCGAAGTAGTGTGGCATTGGCTGACCCAGCACGAGGCCGACCGCCACGCGCTGCTCGTGTGCCTGGGCGGCGGCGTAGTTACCGACCTGGGCGGCTTTTGCGCGGCCACTTACAAGCGCGGCCTGCGTTGCGTGGGCGTGCCCACCACGCTGCTGGCCCAGGTTGATGCCGCCGTGGGGGGCAAAACGGGAGTCGATTTTCAGGGCTTCAAAAACCACATCGGCGTGTTTCAGGAGCCCGAGGCCGTGGTGATGGACCCCGCCTTCCTGGCCACGCTGCCGCTCGAAGAGCTGCGTTCGGGCTACGCCGAAGTCATCAAGCACGCCCTCATTGCCGATGCGGCGGCCTTTGCCGATTTGCGGGGGCTGGCCGTGGCGGCGGTGCCCGACTGGGCGCCCCTCATCCGCCACTCGGTGGCCATTAAGGAAGCCATCGTGGCCCAGGACCCGCACGAGGCGGGCCCGCGCAAGCTGCTCAACTTTGGCCATACCGTGGGCCACGCCCTCGAAAGCTACCTGCTGGCCCAGCCCGGCCGCGCCGTGCGCCACGGCGAGGCCGTGGCGGCGGGCCTGGTGTGCGAAAGCTGGCTGGCCGCCCAGCGCGGCCTGCTCGGGGCCGACGAGCTGGCGCAGGTGCGCGCTGTGGTGGATGCTTCGTTCGAGCCACTGGTTTTTGCAGAAAGCGAGATTGACGAAATAGCCGCCTACGCCCGGCACGACAAGAAAAACCGCGGCGACGTTATCAAGTGCACCTTGCTGCAAGGCATCGGCCACGGCATTTTTGACCAGCCCGTGACGGTGGCCGACATTGCCGCGTCGCTGCGAGCGTATATCAGCGTAGAGTAAGCTTGAGCTTGCCTTTCAATCGCTTGCGAGAAAGCGGCTCTATAATCAGGAATAAAAGAAGACAACCGAAAAAGGCAAGCTAAGGCTTACCCTACACGCATGACCAACCAACCCCTGCGCTGGCCCGGCGGGCCGCTCACCGGCACCGCCCACCTGCCCGCCTCCAAGAGCGAGGCCAACCGCGCCCTGCTGCTGCAAAAGCTGGCCGGCGGCGGCACCGTCGACAACCTTTCCGAGGCCAACGACACCACCTTGATGCAGCGCCTGCTAGCCCAGGCCGCCACCACCGAACACCTCGACGCCGAAGACGCCGGCACCGTGATGCGCTTCATGACCGCCTACCTCGCCGTAACCGGCTGGCGTGGCACCCTCACCGGCGCCGCCCGCATGAAGCAGCGGCCCATCGCCATCCTGGTCGATGCCCTGCGCGCGCTGGGGGCCAGCATCGAGTACGCCGAAAAGGAGGGCTACCCGCCGCTGCGCTTCGGCGGGCAGCCGGTGGCGGCCCCGGCCGGTCAGCTGGCCGAGCTGGCGGTGCGCGGCGACGTGAGCAGCCAGTACATTTCGGCCCTGCTGATGGTCGGGCCCATGCTGCCCGGTGGCCTGCGATTGCGCCTGACGGGCGAGGTGGGCTCGCGGCCGTATATCAAAATGACCCTCAGGCTGATGGGTCACTTCGGCGCCACCGCTACCGAGGTGGGGCGCGACGTGATTGAGGTAGCGCCCGGCGGCTACCGCCCGGCCGACTACACGGTGGAGAGCGACTGGTCGGCGGCCAGCTACTGGTACGCGCTGCTGGCGCTGGCCCCGGCCGGCTCCAGCCTGGTGCTGCCCGGCCTGCGCGAAAAATCGTGGCAGGGTGACCACGTGATTCAGGTTATCATGCGCCCGCTGGGGGTGGCCACCGAGTTTCTGGCCAATGGGAGCGGGGCCAGCCTGACTCAGGTGCCGCTGGCCCCGGCGCCGGCCGGCGCGCCCACCACCAACTTCACCGACTGCCCCGACCTGGCCCAGACCGTGGCCGTAGTGGTGGCCGCGCTGGACCGCCGCCGCCGCTTCACGGGGCTGGACAGCCTGCGCATCAAGGAAACCGACCGCATCGCGGCCATCCAGAACGAGCTGCGCAAGTTCGGGGCCGACATGCCCGAGGTCGAGCCCGGCGTATTTGAAGTGCAGTCGACTGATTTTAAAGTTGATGGCCAGACGGTAGAAACCTACGACGACCACCGCATGGCCATGGCCTTCGCGCCGCTGGCCATGCTGGGGCCGCTGGTAGTACACGAGCCCCAGGTGGTGCGCAAGTCGTACCCCAGCTTCTGGCGGGCGCTGGCCGCCGTGGGCATGCAGTTGGGCTAAGCTAGCGCGAATTATAAAAATCGTCTGTCATTGCGAGCGCAGCGCGGCAATCGCACCCGAACGATTTCGTTTTGCTGCGTTGCGCCCGTAATGGCAAGCGATTTATGACCACTTTACCGCTTTAACAATGAATTATTACGAGTTGAGTGCCTTCGTGCTAGCCAGCGGCGTGCTGCTGGCCAGCTGCCAGTCGAAGCCCGGCGCCGGCGAAAAAGCCGCGGCGGTGCTGGCGGCGCCCCTCTGGCAGTCGGAGGCCTTCACCGTGTACCGCGACAGCGTGGTGCAGGGGCCCAACCACGCCCGCGCCGTGTCGGCCACCGAGCTGACTTCTAATTACCGCAGCCCGGCCAACGAGCGGCAGAGCCCCAAAATCCTGTTTCGCTTCAGCATCAATGGCAAGGACAACGAGTCGCCCTCGGGCCAGGATAATACCTTCCTGGCCCTGCCCGCCGCGGCCGGTGAGGTGCTGGAGACGCCGGTAGTCGTGTTCGGGAAGCAGACCGTGGATGCCCGCCCCGTGCCCGAGGGCCAGTATTTGGCACCCAACACGAAGGTGAAAATCCGCCTCGACATGCGGCCGGTGCTGCAAGCCTTCGAAAAGCAGGGCTACTACACCACCTACAAGGGCGAAAAGCTTTACAAGCAAGACTTCAAGAAGGTGTTCGTGGCCGGCGAGCCCGCCCCGCTGAGCTGGGATTTCGACAACCTGGTGAACAAGCCCGAGCTGGAGCTGCACGACGCCGACGGCGACGGTATTTACGAAACGACGCTGACGCTCAACCAGCCGGCCGCCGCCAAGCAAACCGCCGCCAGCTGGAAGAAAACGCTCGATACCAGCGACTTCCCGCAGTACAGCTCCGACTACCCAATTTCTGACGCGCTCTATAACCTGGCCCTCGAGGAGGCCCGCCGCGCCGTGGAGCCCGACAGCACCTTCCGCACCGGCAAGGAGTGGGCGGGGGTGTGGACGCGCGACATCAGCTACTCTATCATCCTGGCCCAGGCCACGTTGCAGCCCCAGGTGGCCATGCACAGCCTGCTGCGCAAGGTGAGCCCCGAGGGCCGTATCATCCAGGACACGGGCACCGGCGGCGCCTACCCGTGCTCCACCGACCGCGCTGTGTGGGCCGTGGCGGCCTGGGAGATTTATAAGGTAACCGGCGACCAGAACTGGCTGAAAAAGGTCTACCCCATCATCCAGAAATCGCTCGAAGAAGACGCCCAGAACGCCTACGACCCCGCCAGCGGGCTCGTGCGCGGCGAGTCGTCGTTCTTGGATTGGCGCGAACAGACCTACCCGCGCTGGATGCAGCCGGTGGATATTTACCAGAGCGAAAACCTGGGTACCAACGCCGTGCATATGCAGGCGAATGCCGTGCTGGCCCTCATGGCGAAGCAGCTCGGCGAGGCCACCGTGGCCAGCCGCCACGAGCAGGCTGCCGCTACCATCAAGCAGGCTATCAATCAGCACCTGTGGCTCGATAAGGCGGGCTACTACGGCCAGTACCGCTACGGCCGGGTGTTCCCGGTGCTCTCGCCCAAGGCCGAGGCGCTGGGCGAGGCCCTGAGCGTGCTCTTCGACGTGGCCGACCCTAGCCGGGCTAAAACGGTGGTCGAAAAAACGCCCACCACGGCCTACGGCATCTCGTGCATCTACCCGCAGATTCCGGGCATTCCGCCCTATCACAACGACGCCGTGTGGCCCTTCGTGCAGAGCTTCTGGGCGCTGGCCGCGGCCAAGGCCGGCAACGAGGCGTCGGTGATGGCCAGCATTGCGGCCGTGTACCGCCCGGCCGCGCTGTTTCTCACCAACAAGGAGAATTTTGTGGCCGGCAACGGTGACTTCGCGGGCACCCAAATCAACTCCAGCAACATGCTCTGGAGCCTCTCGGGCAGCCTGGGGCTGGTGTACAAGGTGCTGTTTGGCATGCACTACGAGGCCGACCGGCTGGTGTTCAAGCCCTTCGTGCCGCAGGCCTTACAGGGCGGGCGCAAGCTCTTGAATTTCAAGTATCGCGGGGCCGTACTCAACATCAAGATGCTGGGCTTTGGCAATGCAATTCAAACAATTACCCTCGACGGCAAGCCCTTGCCCGACGCGGCCATTCCGGCCAGCCTCACCGGCGTGCACGCCGTGCAAATCATCCTCACCAGCCAGTTGCCGGGAAGTAAGGACACTCGCGTGGCCAACCTCTTCAGCCCCGAAACGCCGCAAGTGACCCTGGCCGGCAGCCAGCTCCGCTGGCCCGCCGTGGCGGGTGCCCAAACCTACCGCGTACTCAAAAACGGCCAGCCCGTGAACGCCAGCGGCGCGCTCACCTACGCCGTGCCAACCGGCGGCTACGCCGAATACCAGGTGCTAGCCATTGATAATAAAGGCTTGGAATCGTTCGCCAGCGAGCCGCTACCGGTGGGCGCGCCCGCCGCCGAGGTGCAGCTCGAAACCGTGGCGCCCGCCGCCAGCTACGCCTACAAGGGCTTCAGCGGCAAGGGCTTTGTGGAGGTGAGTACGGACAAGAATACCCGCCTGAGCATTCCCGTAACCGCCCCGGCCGCGGGGCTCTACGCCCTCGATTTCCGCTACGCCAACGGCAACGGGCCCATCAACACCAACAACAAGTGCGCCATCCGCACCCTGCGCGATGGCCAGGGTAAGCTGTTGGGTACCGTAGTACTGCCCCAGCGCGGCGTGGACGAGTGGAGCAGCTGGGGCTATTCGAACCCCATTCTGGTGCGCCTGGCCAAGGGCAAAAACACGCTCGCCCTCACCTTCGAGCCCGCCAACACCAACATGAACGGCGCCGTGAACCAGGCCATGCTCGACTACCTGCGCGTGCGCAAAGTGCAGTAGCGCGGCCTTTTAGTCCGCGAGTGCCAAATAACTTCCAAGCCACCCGTGGGCCTTCACTCGCGGACTAAAAGGCCGCGCTACTACTTTTACTAGCCATGAACGACGCTGAATTTGACTTGCTCGACGAGCTGTATTTCGTCACCCCGTTTAAAACGCTGGTTGAGAAAACCGGCCGGCCCGCCGCTGAGCTGCTGCCCCTGCTGGGCGGCCTGCTCGAGCGGGGCCTGGTGCGCTACTACTGGCCCGACCCCGACACCGAGCTGGCCTACGAGCCCACGTCCTTCGGCGCACTGGGGCAGGATGCCAGCTACCTGGCCTCGAAGGAGGGCCTGCTTCAGCACAACACTCGCTAGCCGTGGCCGCCACCCTCGCCAGCCCCCAGCCGGCCGTGCCCGACACGGCCGTGGTGGTGCCGCCCCCGGCGCGCACCCCCGGCTACTACGTGCGCCAGCGCCTGTGGGCTAACCGGCCCGCGGTGGCCGGGCTGGTCTTCATCGGGCTATGCGCGCTGGTGGCGCTGCTCGGCTACTGGGTGCTGCCCGATAATTCGCCCGATGCCAACAACGGCCTGGTGCAGCTGCAAAAGCAGCCGCCCGGCTTTGTGGCGACCCTGCGCCAGGTGCCTGACCCCAGCGCCCCGGTGCCCGGCAATGCGCTGCAAGTGTGGCTGCACGGCCGCCCACCCCAGGTCAAGGACGAGGTAGTAACGCAGCCCGAACAACAAGCAACAAGCAACGAACAACGAATAACCCGCCGCTACTGGCTGGGCACCGACAAGGCCGGCCGCGACGAGCTGAGCCGGCTGCTGCTGGGCACGCGCATCTCGCTGGGTATCGGGCTGGTGGCGGTGCTCATTTCGCTCGTTATCGGCGTGGCGGTGGGCGCGGTGGCCGGTTACTTCGGTGGCTGGGTCGATAGCCTGCTGCTGGGGCTGATGACCGTGGTGTGGAGCATTCCGGGCATCATGCTGGTAATTGGGATTTCGCTGGCGCTGGATAGTAAGGGCGTGTGGGTCAGCTTCGTAGCCGTAGGCCTTACCATGTGGGTCGATGTGGCCCGGGTGGTGCGCGGGCAGGTGCTGGGGCTGCGCTCGGCCACGTTTATCGAGGCGGGGCGGGTGCTGGGGCTGCCCACCAGCCGGCTCATCTTCGTGCACCTACTGCCCAACCTGCGCGGGCCGCTCATTGTGCTGGCTACCAGCAATTTTGCCGCTGCCATTCTGCTCGAAGCCGGCCTGAGCTTCCTGGGGCTGGGCGTGCAGCCGCCGGCCCCCAGCTGGGGCCTCATGGTGAAGGAGGGCTACGACCTGCTGGGCACCGAGGCCGGGCTGTGGCTGACGGCGTTGCCGGGGCTGGCTATCAGCCTATTGGTGCTTAGCTTTAACGTGCTCGGCAACGGCCTGCGCGATGCCTTCGACCCCAAAACCCAGCTTAGCTAAGCTCGGGCGCAGCGAGCGGGGCTTCGGGGCACAATTTGACGTAATATTGTAGGAGAATTGGTGCCCGGCGGCTGGCCGGGGCCGCAGTTTGCCCCACTTCGTAACCCCTCCGCCTCATCAACGCCCCCCTGCCTCCTTCCGCCGCCCTCGTCGCTGGCCTCGAAAAGCGCCTCTTTTTGAAGGAGCGCGAATTGAGCGCCCTGCTGGAAGTTACGCAGGCCATCACGCACAATTCGGTCGAGGCCGATTTATACAAGATTTACCAATTCACCCTTATCGGGCAGCTGGGCGTGCGGCGGCTGGCCCTGTATGTGCAGGATGAGGGCGCCTTTCGGTTGAAAGTGAATTTTGGCACCACCCTGGCCGCCGACTCGCACCTGCTGCCCCCCGAGGTGGCCGGCTGGTGCCCCAGCCTCACCTGCGCCGTGGCCGAGCTGGCGCTGGGCGATGATTGGCACCAATTTGAACTGGTGGTGCCGGTGCGGCAGCGCGAGCACGTGCAAGCCCTGGTGTTCGTGGGCCCCTTGCAGGGCGACTACGCCAGCCGCGAAGCCCTGGCGTTTCTCGAAACGCTAAGCAACATCCTGCTCGGGGCCGTGGCCAACCTGCGCCTGGCCCGCCAGCGCGAGGCCCTGCTGGTGAGCGAGGCCGCCAGCCGCCGCGAAATCGAGATTGCCCAGCAGGTGCAGCAGCTGCTGTTTCCGCAGCACCTGCCCAACAACGCGCATTTTGCCCTGCACGCCACCTACCAGCCCCACACCGAAATCGGGGGCGACTACTACGACGTGGTGGAGCTGGACCCGAACCGCCTGCTCGTGTGCGTGGCCGACGTGAGCGGCAAGGGCGTGCCAGCCTCGCTGCTGATGTCGAACTTCCAGGCCGGGCTGCGCACCATGCTGCGCCAGGGCGCCGACCTGCGCACGATAGTGCGCGAGCTCAACCACTTGATTTTCAGAAATTCGGGTGGGGAGAAGTTCATTACCGCCTTCCTGGCCCTGTACGACCGCCGCACCCAGGTGCTCGAATACGTAAACGCTGGTCACAACGACCCGCTGCTGCTGCCCGACGCCGGCCCGCCCCAACTGCTGCACGAGGGCACCGTGATGCTGGGCATCATGCCCGACCTGCCGCGCTTCCAGGTGGGGCTGGCTGCCGTGCCCGCCCACTCGCTGCTCTTCATCTATACCGACGGCCTCACCGAGGTCTTCAACGCGCAGCAGCAGGAGTTTGGCGAAGGTGGCGTGCTGCGCGCCCTCACCCGCAACCGCTACCTGCCGCTGCCCCGCCTGCACCAGGAGCTGCTAGCCTGCATCCGCGACTTCAACGTGAACGGCGAGCGCTTCGCCGACGACGTAACCATGCTGAGCCTGCGGGTGAAATGAGCCAGCCAATGCCGCGCGGACTCGCAATGAGCGTGGCGGGGATAGCCCTGTGGCTCTTAACCAGCCAGGTGCCCCAGCCGGCCTTTCGGCTCGATACGGCCGGGGGCGTGGGAGGAATTACTTTCGGTCAAGCTGCGGCAGCTATCCCGGATTTTGCCTCGCAGTTTCGCAAGCAAGGCAAGCCTCGGCTACGCACCCAGCTCTACGGGCGCCCGCAGGATACAACGCGGCTAAGTAGCCTCGGCCGGCCGCGTAGCTACTGGTTTCGGCAAGGTCAATTTATTGGTATAGACTTTATTAGCTGTAAGAGACAAGCGCCTGAGCAGGCACTACAGGCCCTAACTGCTCGCTATGGGCGCCCGCAAGCTGATACCCTAACGGGTGAATTTTACTGGCTAGGGGAGCGCACGTTTATCTTGTTGAACGTACCCAAGAGGCCCAGCGGCGGCTGCACTTCCGTACTAATTGGCAGCCTGGCCATGTTGAATGAGCTTGTGCGAGAGGCTGCCGTGCGGGCGCAGGCCCGCCGGGTGCTGCACTGGCAACCCGATTCGCTAGGCCTGCCCCGCCAGTGGCCGAGCCGTTGAGGCTTCGCTGGCCCTGATTTCCTTCAGCCAGGTGCCGGTGCGGATGAGCACGGCCAGGGTTACAAAGAAGATAGAGCCGATTTTGTCGTTCTCCACCAGTTCATTGAGCGATAAGTGGAAGAGAATGATGATAAAGGCCAGGCTCGCCGCCAGGGCCACCCGGTGCAGCTCGGGGTAGGGGCGCGTAGCGTGGTAGAGGCGCTCGGCCGTGAGCAGGGCCGTGCCCACCAGTAGGCAAAACAGCACGAACGCCGGGATGCCCTGCTCGGCCAGCTGCATCAGAAAGTAGTTGTGCACCGTCGAGCCCTCGTGGTTGGCGCTCACGTAGGTGCGGAAGCTCGACACCGTGTAGCGCTTGTAGGTGGGGTTAAAGGTGGAGGGGCCGCTGCCGGTAAAAGGCTTGTCGGCCACCATGCGGGCGGCGGCCACCCAGCGGTATACCCGCTCCATGCCCGACACGTCGCGCAGCTTGTAGGTCGATTGCAGGTGCGCGGCCAGGTTGCCGCCGTGCCAGATGGTTTGCGCGAAATCGGGCCGGAAGCGCATAAAATTCGCCTCGTGCACGAAGTAAGTCGTGGCCCCGGCCACCGCCAGCGCCAGCCCCAGCAGCACCGGGCGCATCAGGCGCAGCCGCATGACCCCGTAGGCCAGCCCCGCCACGGGCAGCGAGAGCCACGAGGCGCGGGTGTACGACAGCACCAGCCCTACCAGCAGCAGCGCCGCCGCGCCCCGCCACAGCCAGCGCTGCGCCCGGCCAGGGGCCTGTGCTGCCAGCCCCGCTGCCAGCGGCAGCAGCAGCGCCAGCGTGGTGGCGTAGATAACGTGGTTGCGGTAGAAAGGCTGAATGGGCCAGTTGACCTGCGCAAAGCTGAAGTGAATGCTGGCCTGGCGGGGCAACACCCACAGCAGGCTAGCCACCGCGCCGCCCACGTAGCAGGCGGCCAGCCGCCAGAAATCGGCCGGGCGGCGCAGCACCAGCAGCGACCCGAGCAGGAAGGGCGTCAGATACCAGCACTTGGCTAGTAAGTATTTGATGGACCGTAGCTTATCGACCGAAAAATAAGTGTCGAGCGCAGCCCAGGCCAGCAGCAGCAGCGGCAGCAGCAGCAGCGGGTGGCGCCACTCGCGGGGGGCTAGCTGGCCCCAGCCGCCGGGGCCCAGCCGCAGGGCCAGCGGCACGCACACCAGCAGGCTCAGCATCAGGGGTTCGGAGGGTACGTCCATTTGTAGCCCGCCCGGCAGGCCAAACTCGTGCGAGAAGGGCAGCGTCAGAAATAGGCCGTAGTAGAGCCACTGCCAGCGCACCAGGGCCAGCAGCAGCAGCGGTACCGCCAGGGCTGGCAGCAACAGCGCCGGCTGCTGCCGCCAGCCCGCGAGCCCACCCCCCAGCAGCAAGAGCGCCGCAAACCCCAGAAACACCTGCTGATTGGTATCGGCGGGCCGCAAACGAAGCAGGAGCTGGCGCATCACGCAGAGCGGGGGAAGAGGCGAGAGTATTTCAACTAAAAGACGGAAGCAAGCCTGCCTCCAGCAAGTAAAACAGCTAACAGCTTACTCATGCGCTGACTGCTCGTGGCGGCGCACCTCCAGCAGCCAAATCAGCAGGCCCGACAGCGCCAGCGCCAGCAGCACCGAGCCCACCACGATGGCCGCCCGGAAGGGCTTGCTTTTGCGAGTGGCCGGGTAGGCTTTCTGAATAAGGTAGAGCGATGATACCCGGCCGCCGAGCGCGGTTTCGGCCTGCTCGAACGCCGCCTGCGACACGGCGTAGCGCGTGCGCAGGTCGGTGAGGCGCGCCACCAGGAAGGCCACCGAGTCGGCCCCCTGGGTCCAGCCCTCCAGGTTGATGAGGTTGCCGCCTGCCTCCTGCGGCTGGGTGAGGCCGCGCAGGGCCCGGCGCAGGCCCGCCGCGTTGCCGGGGCCGCCCGCCTCGGCCAGGCGCAGCTCTTTTTCAGTGTCGATGATGGCTTTGGCCAGGTAGCGGCTCTGCTCTTCGAGGCCAAACACGCCGTAGTGGCGCCGCGCGGCCAGCAGCTGCCGGCGGGTGCGGGCGTAGCTGGCCTCCAGCCGCGCCGAGCGCTGGCGGTAGATTTCGAGCACGTTGCGGCGGTTTTCGAGCGTGAGCTGCTGGGTGGCCGAGTCGATGGCCGCCAGTAGGGCGTTGGCCACGTCGGCCGCCAGCCGCCGGTCGCGGTCCTGAAAGGTCAGCTCAATGGCATCGCGCTCGTTGTGCACGATGCTCAGGTTGCTGGCAAACTCGCCCAGCACGTAGTTATCGGCCGCATCGGTGCCCGGCTGGCCGGCCCCGTAGTGCTCGTAGAGGTGAAACCGGCGAATCATGCGCTCGGCCAGCGGCAGCGACTGCCCGATGGTGAGCACCCGGTCGAGGTCGGCCGAGGTGCCATCCACGCCCAGCCGCAGGCCGCTGGCCAGGCGGTCGGGGTCACTGCTCTCGGGCGACGAGGGCAGGAAAATGGCCGTCGAGCTGTAAATATTCGGGAGCGCCCAGGCGATGCCGGCGCTCACCAAAGCCGTAAGCAGCAGCACGATAGCTAGCTGATAGCGCCAGCGTTGAAAAATATCCCGCAGGCCGGCAGCAGAAAAAGGGGAGAGCGGGGGGGGCGGCATAGACACGTAAAAAGGCGCTGCCCTGGCCGGCGGGGGCCGGCAGCGAACGACAAATATAAACGACTGCCAGGGCGGCCAGGGCTTTATCTTTGCCCACTCTTCTGATAATTAGCTTAAGCTCTTTTGCGCACCAAACGCTTTCTTGGTACCGTCGGCCTGGCCGTGGCCCTCAACGTACTGGTGAAGCCTGGTTGGGTGCTGCTCGAAAACAGCGTGCAAGACCGGCTGGGCCACAGCACCTTCGGCCTGATTGCGGCCTGCTCGGCCCTGGCCGTGGTGGTGGCCACCTTTGCCGACCTGGGGCTCACGCAGTTCACGGTGCAGCGGCTGGCTGCCAAGCCCGCCTTTGCCGACCGGCAGTTTCCGACCCTGTTTCCGCTGCGGGGGCTGCTCACGGGGGCCTCGCTGCTGGCGCTGCTGGCGCTGGGCTGGGTGCTGGGCTACCGGGGGCCGCAGCTAGGCCTGCTGGCGGCGGTGGGGGCGGGGCTGCTGCTTACGCAGTACGGGCAGTTTCTGCGGGCCCCGGTGCAAGCCCGGCAGCATTTTAATACCGATGCCTTGCTCTCGGTGCTCGAAAAGCTGCTGGCCCTGGCCCTGGTGGCGGGCCTGCTGCTGGGCGGGCAGCTGCGCCTGAGTACCTACGTGGGGGCGCGGCTGGCGGCGGCGGCGTTCACGGCGCTGCTGTTTCTGGGGCTGCTGCGGCGGCTGTTTGGGCGGCTGCCGCACCGCTGGCCCCGGCGGCGCTCGGCAGGCCGCATGCTGCGCGGCAGCCTGCCGTTTGCCTTCATCGCCTTGCTCTACGGCATTAATGAGCGCGTCGATATGGTGCTGCTCGAACGGCTGTCGTCGGCCCGCGAGGCGGGCTACTACGCCGGCGCCTACCGCTGGCTCGACGCCGCCATGATGTACGCCTGGACGGTGCTGCCGCTGTTCTTCGCCCGCTTTGCCCACGCCACCGCCCGGCCCCGCGAGCTGCGCCGGCTGCTGTGGGTGGGCCAGCGGGTGGTGGCCGTGCCGCTGCTGCTGGTGGTGGCGTTCGTGCTGTTTCGGGGCGAGGTGCTGTTCTGGCAGTTCAGCCACAGCACGGCCGCCGAGGTGAGCCACATGGCCCTGTGCCTCAAGATATTATTTCTAAACGTGCTGGTCAATGCCTTCTTCGCCATTTACAGCACCCTGCTCACCGGCACCCGCCACCAGCAGCCCGTGAGCTGGCTCGTGGCCTTCAGCATCGGCCTCAACCTGACGCTCAACCTGCTGCTGCTGCCGCGCTACGGGGCCGTGGCCGCCGCCGGCAATACCCTGGCCAGCGGCCTGCTGGTGTCGGGCGGCTACGTGTGGCTGGTGGCGCGGCGCATGGGCCTGGCCGTGCCCTGGCACCTGCTGGCGCGGCTGGCGCTGGCCTTCGGGCTGCTGTGCGGCGCCTGGTACCTGGCCCGCACCCAGCTGGCCCTGGCGTGGTGGCTCGAAGCCGGCCTGCTGAGCCTCTTCTTTGCCGGCCTGCTGCCCCTCACCGGCCTGGTGCAGTTGCGCGAGCTGCGGCAGCTGCGGCCTAAGAAGAAAGTAACAGTTACTAATTAACAGATAGGCCCGCGGGTTGGCGGCCTTGCCTGGGCAGTCCAACTCACGATTCATAGCTAAGGAAAAGCATGCACATCGCCGTTACGACCCGGTTTTTGCTGCCCGGCGGCCACCTCGAAGGGCTGGGTCGGTACACGTTTGAGGCGCTGCGCTGCCTGGTGCAGCAGCAGCCGCAGTGCACGTTTCACTTCCTGTTCGACCGCCCCTACGACGCGCGCTACCTGCTGGCGCCCAACGTGGTGCCCCACGTGCTGATGCCCCCGGCCCGCCACCCGCTGCTGATGCTGGCCTGGTACGAGGGCGCAGTGGCCCTGTGGCTGCGCCGCCACCGGCCGGCCGCGCTGTTCTCGCCCGAGGGCTTTACGGTGCTGGGCACCGCGGTGCCGCGGGTGGTGGTGCTGCACGACCTGGCCTACCTGCACCGCCCCCAGGATATGGGCCGGCTGATAGCCCGCTACTACGCCTGGTTTATGCCGCGCTTTGCCCGCGCGGCCGCGCAGCTCGTGGCCGTGTCCGACGCCACCCGCCAGGACATTGCCCGGCAGTATGGGCTGGCCCCCGCCGCCATTTGGGTGGCGCCCAATGCCCCGGCCCGGCACTTTGCGCCGCAGCCGGCCGCCGCGCAGGCGGCCACGCGCCAGCGGTTCAGCCAGGGCCAGCCTTACTTTTTATTCGTGGGCGCCTTGCAGCCGCGCAAAAATCTTCGCAACCTGCTGCGGGCTTTCGGCCAGTATAAGGCGGCCGGCGGCGCGGCCGTGGGCGCGGTGCGCCTGCTGCTGGTGGGCCGCACGGCCTGGAAGGCGGGGCCGGTATTCGAGGTATTTCGCAGCCTGCCGCCCGCCGTGCAGGCCACCATAGATTTTACTGGCCGCGTGAGTGAGGCCGACCTGGCCGACCTCTACGCGGCGGCGCTGGCCACGGTGTACGTGCCCTTCTTCGAAGGATTTGGCTTGCCCGTGGTGGAGGCGCAGGCCAGCGGCTGCCCGGTGCTGACGTCCGACCGCTCGTCTTTGCCCGAGGCGGCGGGCGGGCCGGCGGCCGCCGTGCTCTGCGACCCCGGCCAGCCGGCCGCCATTGCCGAAGGCCTGCACCAACTCACCCACGACGACGCCCTGCGCACCCGCCTGCGCGCCGCCGGCCTGGCCAACGCCGCCCGCTTTAGCTGGGAGCACACGGCCCGGGTGCTGTGGCAGGCCGTGCAGACCGCCGTGGGTGGGGCAGCGTAGGGCACCATGCCCTGCTCTCGCCGTTCCTGGCCCATAATTACCGGCCGGCCCCGGGCTGCCGCCGGGGGCCGGGTTATCTTTGCCGCACCTCTTCCTTCACCCGAGCGCAATGGCCCGCCCGCACCCGCACCACTTTGCCTACCTCATGCTGCCGCAGCTGGTGTGGCGCCGGCCCGGCGCCGTGCGCCGCGAGCTTGGCGACCCCTTGCTGGCCCGCGAGCTGCTGCTGTATATGTGGGACAAGGCCGCCGAGAGCCTGCCCCCGCGCGAGCGCGTGGCGCCCCGGGGCCTGCACCTGAGCTGGCACCAGGTGGCGGGCCGCGCCACGGCCCTGCTGCAACTGCCATCGCCCCAGGCCACCGGCGAGGCCCACCTCGTCGCCATCGTGTACGAGCAGCCCGAGGCCGACCCCGACGACCACTCGCGCATCCCCGACGACGATGAGGAGGAAGCCGACGAAGAGGCCGACGACCTGCTACCCGACGGCACCCAGCCGCGCTACTTCCTGCTCGAAGCCACCCTGGGCCGCAGCCCCGAAGAAGCCGGCACGCCCACCGTGCTCGGCGAGCTGCGCGGCGAGCACCACCGCCACCACGCGCCCGGGCCCCCGGCTGGCCGGCCCGACACGGCCGGCCGCTTCCTGCAAGCCCTGGCCGAACTGCTCGGCCCGCTGCCCGATACCGTGCCTTTTATGCGCGTGGTGCGGGGCTAGCTAGCGGGCGGCCGAGCCGCCAATGACGGTGATGTCGTTGCCCGTTTCGGGGTACATGAAGAAGCCGCCTACGGCCTTTTTGCCGTTTACGCGGCACTCCCAGTGGTAGCGGCCCGGCGTGGGCTGCGCGGCCAGGCCCTGCATGTTCTTGAAATACTCAGGGTCGCTGGGCTCGGTGGGGAAGAAGACGTCCACGCCGTTTTCACCCTTGGGCACCTGCTTGGTGAGCAGGTATTCCTGGCCGTTTTTCTCGTTGGTGACGATAAACACGGCGGTGAAGCCACCCAGCGCGTTGTACTTATCCAGCACCCCGAGCTTGGTATAGGGCGTGGTCGAAACCATCCAGGTTTGGGCGTGGGCCTGCGAGGCAAAAAGACTGCCGACCAGCAAAGTCAACACTGTGGCGCCCCGGCGTAGCCAATTGTTAGCCAGGGGTAAAGGAGTAGAATTGTGTACCATTTAGAGAAAAAAAGAGAAGAAAGAGAGAAGAAAGCTTCGCGGAAAAATAATATTAGCGCAACCGGCCATTCGGCGGTCAATATAAGGCGTTAGCTTTTAATCTCGCAACTCTGGCGGCCCAAATGGGGTTAATTTCCTACGCTGATTTTTCGTCTTTTCACCTCGCCCCGTGACCCGCCGCCAGCAACTCGCCCAGGCCGCCGCCGAAGCCACCGCCCGCGCCCAGCGCTCATCCGAAACCCGTTGCGGCCTCTGCGAGCGGGCCGTGCAGCACACCAGCCGCCACCACCTCGTGCCCCGCGAGGAAGGCGGCCGCTACGGCGACACCGTAGACCTGTGCCAGCCCTGCCACAGCAGCGTGCACCGCTTCCTCACCAACCGTGCCCTGGCCCGTCAGTACCACACCGTGGCCGCCCTGCGCGCCGCCGAGGAGTTGCAAGGCTACCTGAGCTGGATTCGCAAAAACAAGGTCGAGAAGATTCGCAACCGGCGCGGCGCCTGAGGGCGGGGCCCAGCACCGCTCGCAGGCGCCGCCGGTGCAACGGTTTCGCTCGGCGACGGGCGCGGGCCAGCCCCGCGCCCTACTGCTTTCACTTCGTAAGAAGGCTATTTAAATGATGAACGAAGAAAATGAGCCGCTGGCCAGTGGCTGCTACTTTGTGCCGTTTGGCCAGCTCCGGCGGCAGCCTACCATCGTAGTCGATAGCACGGGGCTGGGGGCGGCCCTCACGCTGGCCCACTGGCGCGGCGCGGCTACGCCCGCCGCCCTGCGCGACGATACCAGTGCCGGCTCGTGCCTGCGGGCGCTGCACGCGCCCACCACCCCCGGCCTGGAGGCGCGGGCCGTGACGGCCAATCATTTTGATATTGACGGCTTTATCGGCGTGTGGGCGCTGCTGCACCCCGAATTAGCCCTGGCCAATGAAGAGTTGCTGCGCCTGACGGCCACGCTGGGCGACTTCCGCGAAATCGACTGGCACCACCCGCTGGCCGACCACGCCCTGCGGCTGGCCTGCTGGCTCAACGCCGAGGAAAAAGCCCGCTTTTACGAGCCCTTCGGCGCGCCCGCCCGCCGCCGGCGCGAAGATGAGGCTTCGGCCGAAAAATTTGCCTGGTTTCTGCCCCGCTTTGCCGACCTAGTTCAAAACCCCGAGGCCGACCGCGCCGCCTGGGCGCCGGAGTATGAGCGCGTGCGGCAGGCCGCCGCGGCCTTGCAAGGCCCGCTCACGCAGCGCACGGCTTATCCCGAAATCGGGCTGGCCGTGGTGCGCACGCCCGCGCCGGTGCCCTACTACGCGCTGTTTGGCCCCACGGCGGGCCTCGACTGGGTGCTGAGCCTCTACGATGGCCAGCGCTACGAGCTCGAATGCAAGTACACCACCTGGATAGACCTCGCCAGCCGGCCCACGCTGCCGCGCCTGGCCCTGGCGCCGCTCGCCGCCCGGCTCAACGAGTTGGAAAAAAGCGGCTATCGCTGGGTGGCCGACCAGCTCACCGACACGGGCCCGCTACTGCGCCTGGCTGGCCGCCCGCTCACCAAGGCCGAGCGCTATGCCGACCCCGACGGCCGGCCTATCTATGCGTCGTCGCTGGCACCCAGCGTAGTAGAGGCCGAGGTACTAGCTTTTCTGCAAAAAGGCTACGCTGGCATCGAAGCTAAAAAATACTGGACCTGGGCCGAGGTGCGCAACGCGAACGACGTGCGGTAAGCTGGAGCTTGCCGGGGGTAGTTGCTAGGCAACCAGCCGCTCCCCGGCAAGCTCTAGCTTACCGCACGTCGTTCAGACGCCGCACTCGGTTTCGGTGCCCAGCACGTCAACCACGCGCACGGTGCTGTTGCCACCGGCGCCGGGCTGCACGCGTATCTGGGTGCCGATGCGCTCTTTGAGGTCGGCCACGTGCGAGATGATGCCAATCATCTTACCCGAATGTTGGAGGCGCTCCAGCGCATCGAGGGCCGTGTTGAGCGAGTCAGGGTCGAGCGTGCCAAAGCCTTCGTCAATAAATAACGACTCGATGCGCGCTTTGTAGCCCGCTAGCTCGCTCAGGCCCAGGGCTAGGGCCAGGCTCACCAAAAAGCTTTCGCCGCCCGAGAGCGAGGCCATTGGGCGGATGGTATCGGCCTGGTCGTGGTCGATGATTTGCAGTTCCAGGTTGCGGTTGGGCGTTTTGAGAATGGTGTAACGGTTCGTGAGTTGTTTGAGGCGCAGGTTAGCTAGCCTAGCCAGGTGGCTGAGGGTGAGGCCCTGGGCAAACTGGCTGAACTTGTCGCCCTTGGCCGAGCCGATTTGCTCGGCCAGGTCCTGCCAGCGCTGCTGCTCGAGCTGGCGGGCGGCGAGCTGGCGCAGGCCCTCGGCCTGCTGCTGGCGGGCCGCATCGTCTTGGGCCAGCTGGTTGCTGGCGGCCCCAAGCTTCTGCTGCAACATATCATCGGCGGCCGACAGCGCGCTGAGCTGGGCCGTGAGCGCCGCGGCGCTCAGCGGCGTGAGGCCGGCCTCGGCGTGGTGCTGCTGCTCGGCCATGAGGTCGGCGAGGCGTTGGTCAGCGGCGGCGGTGGCGGTGAGGTGGTTCTGGCGGCGCTGGTGCAGGCGCTGGGCTTCGGGCGCGGGCAGTAGCAAGGCCAACGCTTCGGCGGCATCGGCAAAGCCGGCGGCGGCCAGCGCGGCGGCCAGGGCAGTTTGGTGCTCGGTGTGCGCCGTGCGGTGGGCAGCTAGCTGCGCCTGCATGGAGGTGTA
>Ga0160429_1000296_pt1 | contig 55514 bp, 42 predicted proteins | sample SolpanmetagenomR_FD_108199 | JGI IMG/M metagenome (GOLD analysis project Ga0160429, IMG submission 108199) | Solar panel surface microbial communities from Lawrence Berkeley National Laboratory, California, USA - R | ecosystem: Engineered > Built environment > Solar panel > Unclassified ... | reverse complement strand
GGGCCGCCTTGCCTCAACCTAACTACCTACAGCGCCTTGCCGTCGCGCTGGGCATCGACTACCGCGATGGCGGTCATGTTCACGATGTCACGCACGCTGGCGCCAAGTTGGAGTATGTGCACCGGCTTGCGCATCCCCATCAGCACCGGCCCGATTACCTCGGCGCCACCCAGCTCCTGCATCACCTTGTAGGCAATGTTGCCCGACTCCACGTTGGGGAAAATCAGGGTGTTAGCGCCCTTGGCGGCCAGCGGCGAGAAGCCGTAGTTTTCTTGCAGCAGCTGCGGGTTTAGGGCCACGTTGGCCTGCATCTCACCGTCGATGACTAGGTCGGGGTAGCGCTGCTTAGCCAGCTGGGTGGCCAGGCGGGTCTTCTCGGGCAGGGTGCCCGAGTTCGAGCCGAAGTTGGAGTAGCTGATGACGGCCACCCGCGGCTCGGAGTCGAAAAAGCGTACTGCCCGCGCCGTGAGGCCAATAATCTCCACCATTTCCTCGGCCGTGGGGTCGATGTTCACGGTGGTGTCGGCAAAGAAATACGGCCCCTTCTTGTTCTGGATGATGTACATCGAGGCCACCCGCTTGGTGCCCTCGGCCGGCCCGATTACTTGCAGGCTCGGAATCAGGCTCTTGCCGTAGTCCTTGGTCAGGCCCGTAATGCAGGCGTCGGCCGCGCCGGTTTCCACCATCATCGCCGCGTAGTAGTTGCGCTCGCGCAGCAGGCGCTTGCCCTCGTACAGCGTGATGCCCCGGCGCTGGCGCTTCTGGTACAGCAGCTCGGCATATTCGAGGCGCTTGGCTTCTTCCTGCAAAATGTCAACGATTTCGCAGCCTTCCAGGTCGAGGTTATTCGCCTCCGCGATGGCCTGAATCTTTTCGTGCGACCCCAGCAGGATGGGGAAGGCGATGCCCTCGTCGCGCACCAGCTGCGCGGCCTTGAGCACCTTGTAGTTGTCGGCCTCGGCAAACACCACGCGCTTAGGGTTCGAGCGCGCGGCCGAGGTGATGCGGTTCATCAGCTTGCGGTCGAGGCCGAGGCGGGCGCGCAGCTCGTCCTCGTAAGCCTGCCAGTCCTCGATGGGGCGGCGGGCCACGCCGCTCTCCATCGCGGCCTTGGCCACGGCCGGCGAGAGGCTCGTAATGAGGCGCGGGTCAAGGGGCTTCGGGATGAGGTAGGTACGGCCAAAGGCCAGCGTGTTGTCGCCGTAAGCGTTGTTCACGATGTCGGGCACCGGCTCCTTGCTCAGCTCGGCCAGGGCGTGCACGGCGGCCAGCTTCATGGCCTCGTTGATTTCGGTGGCCCGCACATCCAGCGCGCCCCGGAAAATGTAGGGAAAGCCCAGCACGTTGTTCACCTGGTTGGGGTGGTCCGAGCGGCCGGTGGCCATGATGAGGTCGGGCCGGGTGCCGGTGGCCAGCTCGTAGCTGATTTCGGGCTCGGGGTTGGCCAGGGCAAACACGATGGGGTCCTTAGCCATGTGCAGCAGCAGCTCGGCGGGCAGCACGTTGGCGGCCGAAAGGCCCAGGAAAACGTCGGCCCCCACCATCGCCTCGGCCAGGGTCGTGAGGGGCCGCTGGGTGGCAAACTGCATCTGCATGTCGGCCAGGTTGGTGCGGCCGGCGTTGATAATGCCGTCTTTATCAAATACTACCACGTTTTCCTTGCGCACGCCCAGCGCCAGGTACAGCCGCAGGCACGACACGGCCGCCGCGCCCGCGCCGCTCACCACGAGCTGAATGTCTTCAATCCTTTTACCCACTATTTCGAGCGCGTTCAGCAGCGCGGCCGACGTGATGATAGCCGTGCCGTGCTGGTCGTCGTGCATCAGCGGGATGTTCATCTGCTCGCGCAGCGCCGTCTCGATGCGGAAGCACTCGGGCGCCTTGATGTCCTCCAGGTTGATACCGCCAAACGTCGGCTCCAGCGCCTTCACGATGCGGATAAACTCGTCGGGGTCGCTGGCGTCAATCTCAATGTCGAAGCAGTCGATGCCGGCAAACTTCTTGAACAGTACGCCCTTACCCTCCATCACGGGATTGCTGGCGGCGGGGCCGATGTTGCCCAGGCCCAGCACCGCCGTACCGTTGCTGATAACGGCCACTAGGTTACCCTTGGCGGTATACTTGTACACGTCGTCGGGGTTTTTGGCAATTTCCTTGCACGGCTCGGCCACGCCCGGCGAGTAGGCCAGCGCCAGGTCGAGCTGGGTGCTCACGGGCTTGGTGGGCACCACCTCAATTTTGCCCTGGGGGCTTTGTTCGTGGTAGGCGAGGGCGTCTTCTCGGTTGATTTTCAGCATGGGAATGGGCAAAGGGTTCTCGGGCGCAAGGCCGCAAGTTCCGGCTAAAATGCCGGATTGCCCGCACTTTCTGCGTTGTTGTCAACCCATTTTTGTTAACAAAATGTTGATAACAAATGAATTAACGCCTTAATAGCCATTTTCAATCGGGGCTGATTAACCCCGACAGCCGGGCAAGTTTTAGCTGGCCTGCACCACCAGCTTCTGGCCCAGCTTCACGTCGTCGGTCGTGAGGTGGTTGAGGCGGCGCAGTTCCTGCACGCTTACCTTGAAGCGCCGCGAAATGTTGTATAGCGTGTCGCCCGCCTGCACCGTGTGGGTACTGAACTGAGGCTCGGGCCGTAGGGCAGTGGCGGGCCGGGCCGAGCGGGGGCTAGCCACGGCCGCCGTGGCCTCAGTAGCCGCCGGCGCGCTGAAGCGCAGCCGCTGGCCAGCCAGCACAGTTTCGGAGGGCAGCTGGTTCCAGGTGCGCACCTGCGCCACCGTCAGGCCGCGGGCTCGGGCCAGGTGCGTGAGGTCGTCGCCCGGCCGCACGGTGTACCACTCGCCCTTAGCCAGCGGGGCGGCAACTAGCTTGGTCGATACAAGCACCTCCGGCTCCACCGTCTCGCGCGGCGCGGCGGCAACGGCTAGCCCCCGGCCGCGGGTGCGGCGAACCGGCACTGGCACCACTACGGTATCGGGGGTTGCGTCGTTAGCCTCGGGGGTAAGCACCGGGCTAGCCGCTACCTCGGCGGCCAGCCGTTGCGCTTTCTCTTGCGCCGCGGCAGCTTTGGCCAGTGCCGCCGCCTGAAACACGGCCCGCTGCTGGGCCGCTGCCACACGGGCGGCCTGCTGCTTTTGGGCACGTAGCAATTCTTTGGCCTGGGTAGCCTCGCGCAGCGCCAAGGCCTGGGCCTCGCGGGCGTAGCGGGCATTGGCGGCGGTCAAGGCCTGGGTGGCGCTATCCACGGGCACCACGCGGCGCGGCGCGCTGGGTAGGGGCGGGCTAGCCACGGCAACCGGCGCCGGCGCCACTACCGGCGGCAGGGGCACGAACACTACTAGGTCGCGGCCCGGCCGCAGCGCGGCTTGTTTGGGCAGCTCGTTCCAGCGGCGTAGCTGAGCCTGGCTGACTTCAAATTTCTCGGCCACGGTGGCCAGCGTCTGGCCCCGGCGCACGGTGTAGTGCACGCGGCGCGAGCGGGGCGCTTCCTCGGCCACGCTGGTGCGCGGGCCGTTGGTGGCCAGCAGCGCTTCGCGGCTTGGCCAGGGCGTGGTGCCGGTGGGCCACACCGGGCGGCTGGGCAGCGGTTGGGGCAGCTCGCTGGCGGGCTGGCAGTAGGCCAGCAGCGTGGCGCGGTCTACGTCGCCGAGGTGCTCGCGGGCGGCGCTGGGGTAGCGCAGCACGTAGGGCCGGTAGCCGGCGGGCAGTCCGCCGTGGCGCACCTCGGGGTTGTAGCGGCCTAAGGTCAGCGAGTCCTCGTAGCCCAGGGCGCGGCTCAGGCGGCGCAGGTCGAAGGCCTGGCCGCGCAGGCTCAGCGTGTCGAGGGGCTCGTAGCGCTGGTAGCGCAGGGCGGGGTCGTTGAGGCGGTGCGCATCGGCGTACTTCATGGCGTACATGATGGCCGTGAAGGTGGGCACGTAGTTGCGGGTTTCGGCCGGCAGATGGGGGTAGAGCTCCCAGAAGGTGCGCTTGCCGGTTTTGCGCATCACGCGCTGCATGTTGCCCGCACCCCAGTTGTAAGCTGCCAATACCAATTCCCAATCGTGAAACACGCCGTAGAGGTAGCGCAAATGCTTGCAGGCGCCCTCGGTGGCTTTTTCGGGGTGCATGCGCTCGTCCACCCACTCGTCGCGCTTCAGGCGCAGGTCGCCGGCCGTGGGTGGCATGAATTGCCAGAGGCCCACCGCGCCCACCGGCGACTTGGCTGTGGGTATCAGCGCCGATTCCACCACCGCCAGATATTTCAGCTCCACCGGCAGGTTGTACTGCGCCAGGTATTTCTCGAAAGTCGGAAAGTAAAATTGCTCACGCTCCAGCACGCGCTGGGTATAGCCGCGCTGCCGCTCGGTAAAGAGCCGCACGTAGGCCATTACGGCGTTGTTGAACTGGTGCGGGGCCTGGGTTTCGATGCAGCCCATGCGGTCGTTCACCGTTTCGTAGAGCGTGGCGGGCGTTTGCAGCCACGCCAGCTGGGCCGAGTCCACGGCTGGTAGTTCCAGCGGCTCAGCGGCCAGCGAGTCGAGCGTGGCGGCCGGCAACTCCACCACCTGCCGGATGGTGTCGCCCGGAATTAGTGTGGAGGGCGGCGGCTGGTTTTTTTCGGGCCGCCGGTGCGGTGTGCGTTGCGCCAGCGCGGGCACTGCCCCCAGCGTGAGAGCCAGCAGCAACAGCCGCCGCGCTAAGCGCGGCTTGCGCAGGCTAGGGGCGGGCGCGGGCAGTTGGTGCAAAGCTTTCATACGGCTAAGGTAAATGACAATTACTGAACAACCTAACCAAACGTTAAGGGCGCAACAGTACGGCCATTAGGCCTGTACCGTTGCGCCCCTGCGCGGTTGCTAAAGTGGTTGGCTAATCTAGTTGGCGACCGTTTCGGCGGTCAGTGTACCGGCAAAAGCCAGTAAATCAGCCTCCCGGAACGCGCCGCTCAATATCTGCAAGCCGATGGGCAGGCCCTCGTTATCGGCCCCAGCCGGAATCGAAATGGCGGGTACCCCGGCCAGCGAGGCCTGCACCGTAAAAATGTCGGCCAGGTACATGCTCACCGGGTCCTGCTTTTCACCAATCTTGAAGGCCGTAGTGGGCGTGGTGGGCAGCACTAAGAAGTCGTACTGGCGCAGCAGCTCGTCGGTTTTCTCCTTGATGAGCCGGCGCACGCGCTGGGCCTTGGTGTAGTAAGCGTCGTAGTAGCTAGCACTCAACACAAAAGTGCCCAGCATGATGCGCCGCTGCACCTCGGGCCCGAAGCCTTGGGCGCGGGTCTTTTTGTAGAGCGATTCCAGGTCCGTGGCGTCGGGGGCGCGGTAGCCGTACTTCACGCCATCGAAGCGCGAGAGGTTGGAGCTAGCCTCCGCCATCGTGAGCACGTAGTAAGTCGGAATCATCTCGTCCAGGAACGGGAAATCTACCGATTCTACCACGTGGCCCTGGCTGCGCAGCGTTTCGAGCGTGTGCTCCAGCGCGTCGTGCACCTCGGGCTGCAAGCCGGGCCGCCCAATGGCGTTGGCCACGTAGCCCACGCGGTACTGCGCGGCGGGGGCCAGCAGCTCGCTGTAAGCGGGCACGGGCTGCTGGCTGGCGGTGCTGTCGTAGCCATCTGGGCCAGCCATTACTTCGAGCAGGCGGGCGGCGTCTTCCACCGAGTGGGTAATCGGCCCAATCTGGTCAAACGACGAGGCGAATGCCACCAGCCCGTAGCGCGAAATGCGCGAGTACGTAGGCTTCAGCCCAATAACGCCGCAGAAAGCCGCTGGCTGGCGCACCGAGCCCCCCGTGTCGGAGCCGATGGAGGCCAGGCACATATCTGCCTGTACGGCCACGGCCGAGCCGCCGCTGCTGCCGCCCGGCACCCGGCTGGGGTCCTGGGCGTTGCGCACTACGCCAAAGGCCGAGTTCTCGTTCGAGCCGCCCATCGCAAACTCGTCGCAGTTCTGGCGGCCGATAAAAATAGCGTCCTCGGCCAGCAGGCGCTGTACGGCGGTGCCGGTAAACAGCGACTTAAACCCGTCGAGAATGCGCGAGCTGCTTTGCAGCGAGTGGCCCTGGTAGGCTAGCACGTCTTTGAGGCCAATGACCATGCCGGCGAGCTTGCCGGCGGTGCCCTGGGCTAGCTTTTCATCAACGGCGATGGCTTGCTGGCGGGCCTCGTCGGCCCATACTTCCAGAAAAGCGTTCAGTTCGTCGTTGCGCTGGGCAATATTATCGAGGTAATAAGCAACGAGCTGGCGGCAGGACGTGGTGCCCGCCGCCAGCTCGCGCTGGATTTCCGAAAGGGAAGAAAACAGAGGTTTCAAATCTTATGCTCCGGTTGATGACTGGTCGAGGCGGGGCCGCGTACCGGGCACGCCATCCGTGGTGGGCGGGATGGGGGTGCTGTGGTGGAAGGCTGGCTGGTCCGCCGTCGGCAAATCTACGGCGCCCGGCGCAGTATAATTGGCTACCGGGGCCACGTAGTCGCCCGCCAGGGGCGTGGCCGGGGCCTGGGCCGGCTGGTTGTAGGTGTTGGGCTGCTGCTCGTAGCCGGGCTGCGGCTGGTTGTAAGGCTGGTTGGGGTTGTAGCCTTGGTTCTGGTTATTGTAGCCCTGATTAGGGTAATTCGGGTTCTGGGGGTTTTGGCCAGCGCGCTCAAACTCGTTGCGGATTTCGCTGCTGGCATCCTTGAACTCGCGGATGCCCTTGCCCAGGCCCCGGGCAAGTTCCGGAATCTTATTGGCGCCAAAGAAAATCAGAATGACGACCATAATCAGAATCAGCTCAGAGCCACCGATATCGCCGAGAAAAAGCAGGGGAGAATTCATACGAACAAAAAATAAAAGCGAAGGATAGGTAACGCAGCGGGCCTAGCTGGCCGGTTGGTTAGGGTTGTAGGGCGCCGGGGGCACCTGGCCGTACTGCTGGGGGTTGCCGTTAGGGTTGTAGGCGCCGGGCTGGGGCTGCTGGGGGTAGCCGTTCTGGCCGTATTGCTGGGGCTGCTGGTTGGCATAGCCCGTCTGCTGGGGGTAGCCGCCCTGATTGTGGCTGGGCTGCTGGTTGTTGTAGTTAGGGTTAACCGGCTGCTGCGGCTCGGGGTTGCTGGCGTCCTTAAACTCGCGCACACCCTGGCCTACGCCCCGGAACAGCTCCGGAATGCGCTTAGCCCCGAAGAACAGCACCAGAATGAAGATGATAAAAATGATGGTTCTGGGATTGCTCAGAAACAGAAAAGGCAGGGACAGTAGCATGAAAAAACAACGGACGAGCCGGGGCGAGTGGTGAAAACGAAGATACGTAAAAACGGAGGCTTTGGACGGGCAAAGGTACCGGGCAGCCGCCTAACCGGCCCGGGGGCCTGGTGCGGAGCAGGGAAAGAGCTAAACTACCCGCATAAAATGCAGGAATTCGAACCGCTGCAATTGTAAATCAGCGAGATTTTGGATGTATTTAGCCGACTCTGGGCCACATTCGGCGAAAATAATTAGAACTTAACCGATACGTGATGCACCTTTGTATCGGTTAGCAGCCTATACCAAAGCCGTCCTGCTTAGGCAGGTGGCCGCGGTAGAGGAAGTTGGCTAAGTTTGTTTTCATAGCTCAGAAAGGCATCGAACGCTGTTCGATGCTTTTTTTTGCCCGTTAGGCCCGTAGCCCGCGCCGGGCCTCGACCAGGTAAATACTGCCCGCGAAGGCCAGCGTAAGGGCCAGCCCCAGGGCGTAGCCGGCCGCAGGAGCCAGCGCGCGGCTCGCGGCCTGCCCCAGCACCACCAGGGCCGTGGCCCCGGCCAGCCACCCCAGCAGCCGAGCCACCGGATAGGGTACCGGAAAATGGCGCTCGCCCAGCCACCAGCACAGCCCGGCCATCATAAAGTAGCAGGCCAGCGTGGCCCAGGCGCTACCCAGATAGCCCAGCACGGGTATCAGCAGAAAGTTGAGCGCGATGGTGAGCACCGCGCCGCCCGCCCCGATGTAGGTGCCGTAATACGTTTTATCGGTGAGCTTAAACCAGACCGATAGGTTGTAGTACACCCCCAGAAAGAGGTTGGCCATCAGAATGATAGGCACGATGCCCAGCCCGGTGCGGTAGACGGCGCTCCGCAAAAACAGCGGGGCCAGCCAGCCCAGGTTCAGGCTGATGCCGACGAAGATGAGCGCGCAGCAGAGCGTAAACCACTTGAGTACCAAGGCAAACGTAGCGGGCGAGTTCTTGTCAGTGCTCTGCGCAAAGAAGAAGGGCTCGGCCGCGTAGCGGAAGGCCTGGGTGACGAGCGACATGAAAATGCTGAGCTTGTAGCAGGCCGAATACACGCCCGTGGCACCCTCGGCGCTGAGGCCCGGGTAGAAGCCCGCCGGCAGCCAGGCCGGCAGCATAATGCGGTCGAGGGTTTCGTTTATCATGCCGGCCAGGCCCATCAGCATAAGGGGCAGCGAATAGGCCAGCACAGGCCGTAGAAAGCCCAGGTAGGGCCAGCGGAAGCGAAAATCCGTCAGCTCGCGCCACAGCAGCAGCAGCGTGAGCGCCGAGGCGGCAAGGTTGGCCAGGAAGATGTAGCCGATGCCCAGGCTAGGGTTGTACACGGCCGCCACCAGCGGCCGGAGACTAGCGAGCAGACTGCCCGGCGCGCTGGCCAGCACGGAGGGACACAGGGCGATAAAAAACAAATTCAGCGCCACCGTTGCCACAATATTGACCAGGCGGATGGTGGCAAACTTGCGGGCCTTATTCTCCAGCCGCAGCCGGGCAAAAGGCAGGGCCGCGATGGCATCGAGCCCCAGCACGAGGGCCAGCCACACGGTATAGATGCCGTTGCTGGGCGGCCGGTGCAGCAGCGCCATCAGCGGGCGCACCAGCACGATGAGTAGGCCCGTGAGCAGGATGGTGCTGACAATGAGCAGGCTCATCGTGCGGCCGTATAACTCGCGGCGGTCCTCACCGGGCCGGTTGGCGAAGCGCAAATACGTGGTTTCCAACCCGTAGGTAAAAACGACGTTCAGGAACGACACGTAGGCATACAGGCTCGTCATGATGCCGAAATCGGCCGGCACGAGGTGCGCCGTGTAGATTGGCGTGAGCAGGTAGCTGAGCATCCGCCCCACAATGCTACTTACGCCATAAACCGCCGCCTGCGAGGCCAGCTTTTTCGCAATACTCATTAGGTCAAAAAAAACTGCGGAAGCGCGCCGCAGGAGCCGACTGACGCCGCCGCTGCTACCCGCACGCTCCCGCAGTTCTCAATAAAGTTATTTGCCGGTGAAATTGGCCGCCCGCTTTTCCAGGAAGGCGGCAGTGCCCTCGCGGAAGTCGGCGGTGCCGAAGGCCTGGCCGAAGGCGTTGGCTTCGGCCGCGTAGCCAGCCTCGCCGCCCTCGTTGAAGTAGGTATTTACGCAGTCGATAGTCAGGCCAATGGCCACGGGCGCTTTAGTCAGTATTTTGCTTAGCAGGGCTTTGCAGAAATCGAGCAACTCGGCTTGGGGCACTACGTGGTTGGCCAGGCCGAGGCGCTGGGCCTCGTCGGCCTTCACCTGGTCGGCGGTGAGTAGTAGCTCCAGGGCCTTAGCCTTGCCCACCAACTGTACCAAGCGCTGGGTGCCGCCGTAGCCGGGCAGTAGGCCCAGGTTTACCTCGGGCTGGCCAAAGCGGGCGTTGTCGGCGGCCACGCGCAGGTGGCAGGCCATTGCCAGCTCGCAGCCGCCGCCCAGCGCAAAGCCGTTCACGGCTGCTACCACGGGCTTGGGGCTGGTTTCGAAGCGCCGGAATACTTCCTGGCCTTTGGCCGAGGCTTCCTGGGCGCCGGGCCCATCGAGCCGGGCCAACTCCGAAATATCGGCCCCCGCCACAAAGGCCTTTTCGCCGCTACCCGTGAGCAGGATGCCGCGCACCGCCGCGTCGGCCCGCGCCTGGTCGATGGCCTGGCCAAGCTCGGCTATCGTGGCGGCGTTCAACGCGTTGAGCTTGGTGGGGCGGTTGACGGTGAGTGTGAGAATGCCGCTGGCGGCATCCAGGTCATAGAGCAGGTTTTCGAAGGTAGCAGCCATGTGGGAATGGAAAAGGGCAAAACGCTAGGAGCGCAAAGGTACGCTAGCAGGCTAGCCCCGGCCCACCCACGCGGGGCGGTGGCCAGGTCGTTAACCCCGCGCAGCTAACTATTGGCCAACCACTCGCATATTGCGCAAATCTTTGTGGCGCTTAGTTATATCACCTTGGTCGTCAACCGATAGTTGTCGTGCTGCCACTATTCTTCAATTCTTTCACCTTTCTCACTTTTCAACTCATGGGCTTCGTTTCCGAATTCAAAGAGTTCATTTCCAAAGGCAATGTGCTTGACCTGGCGGTGGGTGTCGTTATTGGCGGCGCCTTTGGCAAAATTGTATCGTCGCTGACCGACGACGTTATTATGCCGATTCTCAGCGTATTCACCAGCGGTATTGACTTCAAGGAGAAGTTCTTCGCCCTAAACGGCCAGCACTACGATACGCTGAAAGCCGCTCAGGATGCCAAAGCCGCCGTGGTGAGCTACGGCAACTTCCTCAACGCCGTCATCTATTTTCTAATCATCGCATTCGTTATTTTCTGGGTTGTGAAGCTGGCCAACCGCTTCAAGAAACCCGCCGTGGTGGTGGTGCCTGCTGGCCCGGTGGCTACCCGCGACCAGGAGTTGCTGGCCGAAATCCGGGATGCCCTGCGCGCCCGCCCCTAGCTGGCTAAGCCTGGGCGCTGGAACTTCCGCCCGCTAGCCCATAGTTGAGGGGCATCATCCTTAGCCACCTGCTTAGCTGTACTTTCGAGACGTGAAAAACCTGTTCTTCGCCGCTCCGCTGGCTTTTGCGGCTTGTTTGCTCCTACCCCCTGCCGCCCGGGCCCAGACCACGGCGCCCGATTTTCCGACGCCGGGTGCCCCCGCCCGCCCCACGCCCGGTGCCCCCGCCGATAACGCCCGCACCCGCCGCCAGCAGCAGATGAGCCCCGAAGATGCCGCCCGCGACCAGCAACTACAATTGCTGGAAGCCCGCACCGGCAACACCAGCTTCGGTTCGGAAAAAGGTGGTCCCTACCGGCAGTTGGATAAGGCCGGCGGCGGTTTCACGGTGCGTAAATTCCGCGCGCTGCCTGGCCAGGAGCAGAAGCGCGGCGAGTCGCGCCGCGTGCCGATGGGCGGCCGCACCACCGGCAAACCGCTGGTGCATGACCACGGCCGCAAAAAGAAGTTTCTCTTTTTCTAGACCGCAGATTTAACGGATTCAACGCATTGCGCTGATACGCCACCTGCGGTGGCTGACTAGCCGAATAGCTGCGTTGCGGTTGGCAGGTTAGCAAATTAGTTGATTGATAGGAAAAAGAAAAGGCCCCTCAACGAGGGGCCTTTTCTTTTTCCTATCAATCGAAGCTTGCCGGGCTAGTCAGCCACCGCAGGTGGCGTATCAGCGCAATGCGTTAAATCTGCGATTACAGCTTGCGCTTGATTTCCTGTTCTTCGAAGCCTTCGATGTTGTCGCCTTCTTGCAGGTCATTGAAGTTCTTCACCGAAATACCGCACTCGTAGCCCTGGCGCACTTCCGACACGTCGTCTTTAAAGCGCTTGAGGTCCTGAATGTCGCCGGTGTACTGCACGATGCCGTTGCGTACCACGCGGACCTTGGTTTTGCGGGTAAAGGTACCGTCCGTCACCATGCAGCCACCGATGGTGCCTACTTTGGTGATGTTGAATACTTGGCGAACTTCGGCGTTGGCTACCACCACTTCGTGCAGGGTGGGGGCGAGCATGCCCTCCATTGCGTCCTTCACTTCGTTGATGGCGTTGTAGATGATGGAGTACAGGCGTACGTCAATCTGCTCCTGCTCAGCCAGTTTGCGAGCGCTCTGCGAGGGCCGCACCTGGAAGCCGATGATGATGGCATCGGAAGCCGAGGCCAGCAGCACGTCGCTTTCCGAGATGGCACCCACGCCTTTGCTCAGGATGTTCACCTTCACTTCGGGCGTGCTGAGCTTCAGCAGCGAGTCGGAGAGGGCTTCTACCGAGCCGTCCACGTCGCCTTTCACCAGGATGTTGAGCTCTTTGAACGAGCCGATAGCCAGGCGGCGACCAATCTCGTCGAGGGTGATGTGCTTCTTGGTGCGGATGCTCTGCTCGCGGGCCAGCTGCTGGCGCTGGGTGGCCAGTTCGCGGGCTTCGCGCTCGGTTTCCATCACCTGGATGCGGTCACCGGCCTGCGGGGCACCCGTAAGGCCGAGTACCTGCACTGGGGTGGCGGGGCCAGCCAGCTTCTTCTTCTTGCCGCGGTAGTCGGTCATGGCCTTTACGCGGCCGTAGTGCGGGCCAGCGAGCACGATGTCGCCCACGTTCAGCGTACCGGTTTGCACCAGCACGGTAGTTACGTAGCCACGGCCTTTGTCCAGCTCGGCTTCGATGACCGTGCCCACCGCATTGCGATTAGGGTTGGCGTGCAGGTCGAGTAGCTCGGCTTCGAGCAGTACTTTTTCCAGCAGGTCGTCGACGCCGAGGCCCGACTTAGCCGAAACCTCTTGGCTCTGGTACTTGCCACCCCATTCTTCCACCAGGATGTTCATCTGCGAAAGCTCTTCGCGGATTTTCTCGGGGTTGGAGTGGGGCTTGTCAATCTTGTTGAGGGCAATTACAATCGGCACCCCGGCGGCCTGGGCGTGGTTGATGGCCTCCTTGGTCTGGGGCATCACCGAGTCGTCGGCCGCAATTACGATAATGGCGATGTCCGTTACCTTGGCACCGCGGGCACGCATAGCCGTAAAGGCTTCGTGGCCAGGGGTATCGAGGAAGGTAATGGGGCTGCCCGACTTGGTTTTTACCTCGTAGGCACCAATGTGCTGGGTGATACCGCCGGCCTCCCCCTTCGCCACGTTGGCCTCGCGGATGTAGTCAAGCAGCGACGTTTTGCCGTGGTCGACGTGGCCCATGATGGTCACGATGGGGGCGCGGGGTAGCAGGTCCTCGGGCGCATCGCTCATGTCGATGGGCTCCTCGTCTTCCTCAGCCGACAGGAATTCGACATCATAGCCAAACTCATCGGCAATCACCGTGATGGCTTCGGCATCGAGGCGCTGGTTGATGGAGACGAACATCCCCATACCCAGGCACACCTTGATAACCTCGTTCACGTTCACGTCCATCAGCGAAGCCAGGTCATTGGCCGAGATGAATTCGGTGAGCTTAAGGGTTTTGGCATCCAGCTCGTTCTGGGCACGCAGGGCTTCGCGCTCTTCGGCCGCCATACCACGCTTGTCGCGGCGGTACTTGGCGCGGTTGGCCGCAGCGTTGGTTTTGCCCCCGCTGAGCTTGGCGAGCGTCGCCTTGATTTGCTCCTGAATCTGCTTGTCGTTCTGCTCGGGCGTGAGCGGTACTTGCGGCGTGGCGGGGCGGTTGTTGCCCTGGCCGGGGCGGTTGCCCTGACCCGGACGGTTGCCCTGGCCGGGCCCACCGGGGCGGTTGCCCTGGCCGGCGCCACCCGCGGGGCGGTTGCCTTGATAGCCACCACCACCCTGGCCGGTGCCAGTAGCAGGGCTCGTGCCGCCACCCGGCTGGCCGGGAGCCGGCAGGCGGGTGCGCTTCTTCTGATTAGCATTGCCCACGCCGCTCTTGCGAACGTCGGACGAGGCTACGGGGCGCGGCCCACGGCCACCCGGGCCGCGGCGGCTCGAATCAACTGGCAGCTGAATCTTACCGAGTACGGTCAGGCCTTTCAGCTGGTCAGCTTTGGCCGTAATAGTGCCTTCTTCGGCCGCCGGAGTTTCCGGAGTGGCCGGTGCGGCAGCAACGGGGGCGCTCGGCGTAGTGGCAACCGGGGTTGCTGGCGTAGCGGGTGCAGCCGTAGCAACTGGTGCGGCCGGCGTCACCGCCGGAGCCGCGGCGGCCGGAGCCGGAGTTGCGGCCACTGGCGCAGCCGTATAAGTAGGCCGAGCCGGGGCAGCTGGCGCAGCTACCGGGGCCGCCGTAGGCTTCGCTTCAGCTACCGGAGCCGGGGTGGCTGCCGGAGCAGCAGCGGGGGCGGGCTTGGCCTCCGCTGCCGGGGTCGGCGCGGGGGTAGCGGGTGCTGCCGGGCGGGCCGGAATAACGCGGCCTTTGCTGTCTAGTTCAATCTTACCCAGCACTTTGAGGCCAGGCGTTTTGGGTGCCTCGGGGGCGGGCGCAGCGGGCTGGGCAGCCGGTGTTGCAGCGGCAACTGGTGCCGGTGCGGCAGGTGCCGCCACGGGGGCCTCTGCGGCCACCGGAGCGGGGGCCGGGGCCGGTACTGCTGCCACGGGGGCTGGCGCAACGGCCGGAGTAGGAGCCGGAGTGTAGGCGGGCTTAGGGGCCGGAGCCGGGGCCGGGACCGGCTTGGCCACGGCGGCTTGCGCTTGCGCATTCAGCTCGCTCTGGCGGCGGGCCTGCGTGTGGCGCTGGGCCTCCTGCTTGTCCTGGGCCGAGGCGGCAAATTCTTTTTCCAACAGGCTCACCTGCTCACCGGTGAGCTTGGTCGTGGGCTTGTTTTCTACCGCAATCCCTTTGCGGGAGAGGGCCTCAACGGCCCGGTCAATACCGATGTTCAGGTCTTTGGCTGCCTGTAAAAGCCGTTTCGGGGTTGCTTCCGCCATTCTAATAAGTCGCGAACGAATACGTTCAGGGTGCAAAGGTAAAGAGTAAATCTGGCCAGCAGGCTATAAGTCAAGCCTACCGGCCCGATTTAATAACTTACCCGCTGGCGGTTGGCCCCGGCCCTCATTGGGCGGCCGGGGCGCTGTCGTCGTCGGCTGGGGTAGCCGGCGTGGGTTCTTGGGTAGGCGTGGCGGTGGCAACAGGAGCCGAAGATTCGGCCGGCAGGTCGTCGTCGTCGGCAAATTCCTGGCGGATAACGCGGTATACGTCGTCCACCGTTTCTTCTTCCAACTCCGTGCGGCGCACGATGTCTTCCTTTTTCACGGCCAGTACGGCGCGGCCGGTGTCGAGGCCGATTTTCTTCAGTTCGGCAATTACCCAGCCTTCGATTTCGTCGGTGAACTCGTCGAGCGCGATGTCTTCCTCGTAGTCGGTAGCTTCGCGGAACACGTCGATTTCCATGCCCACCAGGCGACTAGCCAGCTTGATGTTGGCGCCGCCCCGGCCAATGGCCAAGCTCACCTGGTCGGGTTTCATGAACACGGAAACGCGGCCCGTTTGTTCACTGATTTTCATCGAGCCCACCTTGGCCGGCGACAAGGCCCGCGAAATGAACAGTTCTAGGTTGTCGGTGTAGTTGATGATGTCGATGTTCTCGTTCATCAGCTCGCGCACCACCGGGTGAATGCGGCTGCCTTTCATGCCCACGCAGGCGCCCACCGGGTCGATGCGCTCGTCGTAGCTTTCAACGGCTACTTTGGCGCGCTCGCCGGGCTCGCGCACCACGTTCTTGATGCTGATGAGGCCGTCAAAAATCTCGGGTACTTCCTGCTCAAACAAGCGCTCCAGGAACGCCGGGGCGGCGCGGCTCAAAATCACTTTCGGCGAGCCGTTCACCACGTCTACGCGGTGCACCACGGCGCGCACGGTGTCGCCCTTGCGGTAGCGGTCCTTCGGGATTTGCTCGCTCTTGGGCAGTACCAATTCATTTTCGTCCTTATCCAGGATGAGCGCTTCGCGACTCCACACTTGGTACACCTCGCCGGTGATGATTTCACCTACTAGGTCCTTGTACTTCTGGTACAGGTTGTCGCGCTCCATGTCCTTCACGCGCTGAATCAGCGTCTGGCGGGCGAGCAGCACGGCGCGGCGGCCGAAGTCGTCAATCTTAATCGGCTCGGCTACTGACTCCCCAATCTCGAAGTCGGGCTCAATTTTTTGCGCCTCTTCCAGCGGAATTTTATCGAGGTCCCAGATATCCTCCGAGTTGTCGTCCACAATCTCGCGGTTGCGCCAGATTTCGAGGTCGCCATTGTCGGGGTTCACAATCACGTCGAAGTTCGAGTCATCCTCAAACTTTTTGCGAATCATGGTCCGGAACACGTCGTCCAAAATCGACATCATCGTGGGCCGGTCAATGTTGCGGCTCTTGGCGAACTCCTGAAAGTTCTCGATGAGCATCCGGGCGTTCAGGTCGGCCTGGGCGGCGGCGACTTCCTGCGGGCTGGGGGCAGCTGCTTTTTTAGCCATCTTGTTAGATTATTGGATTGTCGGATGGTTACACTGAATTGCTAGCGAAGTTACCGAAGCAATTTGCCAGCTCAGCCATTCAACCGTTCAGCAGTTATTTGAATGAGATAACAACGGTGGCCTCCTTAATGTCCCCGAAGGGAATAAAGACGGCGGGTAGCGTAGTCTTCTTGGTTTTTACTTTAATAACTTCTTCCAGCTCAATGCCTTCGTTGGTGGCGGCGGTGAGCGGGCCGGTCTTCTCAGTGCCGTCCTGCAACTTCAGCGCGAGGCTACGACCGATGTGGCGCGGGAACTGGCGCGGGTCAGTGAGGGGCTGGTCGGCACCCGGCGAGGTAACCTCCAGCGAGTAGGCGGCTTCCTCACCGTAGGCTTCCTCCATGCCGCGGTTGAGGCGGCGCGTCACCTGGGCGCACTCCTGGATGCCGAGGCCGTTGGGGCCGTCGAGGGTAACGGTGATTTTGGGCATCACCGAATCCGAAACGGTGAGGCCCACGACGTATAACCCGCTGTCGCCGAGGGCGTCGGCGAGCAGCTGCTGAATGCGTTGGCGGTCAAATTGAGCCATGACGGGCGGGGGTTAGGACAAAAAAAGAGGGGACTGCGCGTCCCCTCTTTTCAGATTGAATACCATTTTCTGATGCAAAGATACGAGTTTTTTTGGTATGTTATTCACCTAGGTGCTGGCGCAGGGCCGCAAAGCCATATAGGGCGACCCAAGTGGCGACGCAGCCGAGGGCAAGGGCTTTGTGACGCTTTAAAGCAAGGCATAAATCCTGCCCGGTTACCTCGCTAACGCATTCGTTTTTAGGGCCGGTTTCATATTGTAGACTGACCAGCGTGTTGACGACAGCACAGCCTTCCACTGCACTAGCCAGAATTAGAAAAGCCGCGAAGTAGCCCAGGAACCGCACTTTCATCTTTAACAGTCTCCTAAAGCCTAGTAGCCCACGGCCTTGTCATCGCCCCGGGGGTCGGCGCCGCCTTCGAGGCGGCCATCGGGCAGCACCCGGATGAGGTCGAGCCGGCCCCAGGCGTTGCGGGGCTGGGGGTTGAAGCCGCGCTCCTGCAAGGCTTTTTCGGCTTCGGGGGTGAGGGCACCGGCTTCCACGTCGAGCTGGTCGGGCAGCCACTGGTGGTGCAGGCGCGGGGCGGCGGCGGCCTGCTCAGCGTTGCCGCCGTAGTCCACCACGCTCAGGATACTTTGCAATACCGTGGTAATGATGGTGCTGCCGCCCGGCGAGCCTGTGACAAGCGCCAGCTTGCCGCCCTTGGTGAGGATGGTGGGCGTCATGCTGCTGAGCATGCGCTTGCCGGGGGCGATGGCGTTGGCTACACCGCCTACCAGGCCGTAGGAGTTGGGCACGCCGGCTTTCGAGCTGAAATCATCCATCTCATTGTTAAGCAGAAAGCCAGCGCCGGCCACCACTTCTTTGCTGCCGTAGGCGCCGTTGAGGGTGGTGGTGCAGCTCACGGCGTTGCCCTGGGCGTCTACCACGTCGTAGTGGGTGGTCTGGTCGCTTTCGTAGCGCGGCAGGCCGGGGCCGGCCGTGATGCTGGCGCTGGGGGTGGCCTGGCCATCGGGGCGGATGGTGGCGCTGCGCTGCTTGTTGTAGTCTTTAGCCAGTAGCTGGGCCACCGGCACTTTGCCAAAATCGGGGTCGCCGAGGTAGGTGGCGCGGTCGGCGTAGGCACGGCGCTCGGCCTCGGTGAGAAGGGCCACGCCGGCCGGCGTGTGGTAGCCGAGCTTGGCCAGGTTACTGGGCTCCAGCATTTGCAGGATTTGAAGCAGGGCTACGCCGCCGCTGCTGGGGGGCGGCATCGTAATGACGTCGTAGCCGCGGTACTGGCCGTGCAGCGCGGCGCGCCACTTGGGCTGGTAGCCGTCGAGGTCTTTTTGGGTGATGAGGCCGCCGCCTTTTTTCATTTCGCCCAGCAGCAGCTCGGCGGTGCGGCCCTGGTAGAAGCCGGCGCGGCCCTGCTGCTGAATGCGCAGCAGCACGGCGGCTAGCTCGGGCTGCTTGAGGGTATCGCCCTTTTGCCAGGCGTTGGCGCGCACAAAAACGGGCGGCGTGCCGGGGTTGTACTTGATGAAATCGGCCTGGGTGCGGTTAAGGCCGGCGGCTTCTTTCTCGGTGAGGGCCACGCCGTGGCTGGCCAGCCGCACGGCGGGCGCCACGAGCTGGGCCCAGGGCAACTTACCGAGCTTTTTGTGCAGCACTTCCATGCCGGCCACGGTGCCGGGCGTGCCCACGGAGAGGGCGCCGGCGGTGCTGCGGCCGGGCACCACGTTGCCGCTGGCGTCGAGGTACATGTCGCGGCTGGCCCCGGCGGGGGCGGTTTCGCGGAAGTCGAGGGTGCCGTCCTGGCCGCTTTTGTCGCGGTACACGATAAAGCCGCCGCCGCCGATGTTGCCGGCCACGGGCAGCACCACGGCCAGGGCAAACTGCACGGCCACGGCCGCATCGTAGGCATTGCCGCCCTGCTGCATGATGTCGCGGCCTACTTTAGATGCCTCAGGATGAGCTGATACTACCATGGCGCGGCGGGCGATGACCGGCGCCGCGGCCGGGGGCAGCTGGTCGGCCACGGGCGACGCGGCCAAACGCGGGGCGGCTTTTTGACCTAGGGCGGGGCTAGCCAGCCCAGCCAGCAGCAACATGGCCGGCGAAAAACGGAAAAACGTATGCATGCCGCAAAGTAGCCACAAAGGTGAGCCAACCAACCGGCTGCCTACCTTTGAAAAGCCAATTTTTTCGTGCTTATGTCCGCCCAAATCCAGGATACTCCCGCCGCTCCCGCGCCCGTGCTGGCGCTCACCCAGGAAGATTCCTGGCTCCAGCCCTACGAACCTACCCTGCTGGCCCGCCAGCAGCGGCTGGCCGACCGGCTGGCCGCCATCACCGAGGAATATGGCTCGCTGGGAAAGTTTGCCACCGGCCACCAGCGCTTTGGGCTGCACTACGATGCGCGCCGCCGCGGCTACGTGGTGCGCGAGTGGGCGCCCGGCGCCGAGGCCGTGAGCCTGGTGGGCGATTTCAACTTCTGAAATCGCGCCGCCGACCCTTTGCAGAAAGACGAGGCTAGCGGTGTGTGGGAGGGCTTTATTGCCGACGACGAGCACGGCCGCCGCCCGGCCGCCGGCTCGCGCTACAAGCTGCACATCGTGGCCCACGGCCAGGGCAAGGACCGCCTGCCCGCCTACCTGCGCCGCGCCGTGCAGGATGCCGAAACCAACGACTTCTCGGCCCAGCTCTGGGTGCCCGAAGCGCCGTTCAAATGGACGGATTCGACCTTCCGCGTTGCAAACGCTACTAAGGGCCAGCCGCTCATCTACGAGGCGCACGTGGGCATGGCCCAGGAGGAAGGCCGCGTGGGCACCTACCGCGAGTTTGCCGACCATATTTTGCCCCGCATTCAGGCCGATGGCTACAATGCCGTGCAGCTGATGGCGGTGCTGGAGCACCCGTACTACGGCTCGTTTGGCTACCACGTGGCCAACTTCTTCGCGCCCAGCTCGCGCTTCGGTACGCCCGAAGACCTGAAATACCTGGTGAACGAGGCCCACCAGCGCGGCATCGTGGTGCTGCTCGACCTCGTGCATTCGCACGCCGTGAAGAACGAGGCTGAGGGGCTAGCCGACTTCGACGGCTCGGGCAACCTGTATTTTCACAAGGGCGAGCGCGGCAACCACCCCGGCTGGGACTCCAAGCTGTTTGACTACGGCCGGCCCGAGGTGCAGCAGTTTTTGCTCAGCAACCTGCGCTACTGGCTGGAGGAGTTTCACTTCGACGGCTTCCGCTTCGATGGCGTTACGTCGATGCTCTACCACCACCACGGCGAGGGCCACGCCTTTGGCGGCTACGACAGCTACTTCGGCCCGCAGGCCGACGACGACGCCATTCTCTACCTCATGCTAGCCAGTACGCTGGTGCGCGAGCTTAAAAAATCGGCCCTGCTCATTGCCGAGGACATGAGTGGCCTGCCCGGCCTGTGCCGGCCCATCGCCGAGGGCGGCGTGGGCTTCGACTACCGCCTGGGCATGGGCCTGCCCGATTTCTGGATTAAAACCCTTAAGCATCAGCGCGACGAAGAATGGGACCTCGGTACCCTCTGGCACCAACTCACCAACCGCCGGGCCGGCGAAAAAACCGTGGCCTACGCCGAAAGCCACGACCAGGCCTTGGTGGGCGATAAAACGCTGGCCCAGTGGCTCTACGGTGATGCTATTTACAGCCACATGCACGTGCTGGATGGCGACGGCGGTGCGGCCCGGGCCACGGCGCTGCACAAGCTCATCCGGCTTATCACGCTGAGCGCGGGCGGCGAGGCCTACCTCAACTTTATGGGTAATGAGTTCGGCCACCCCGAGTGGATAGACTTCCCGCGCGCTGGCAACGACTGGAGCTACCACTTCGCCCGCCGCCAGTGGAGCCTGGCCGATAACCCCGACCTGCGCTTCAGCCAACTGCTGGCCTTCGACCAGGCTATGCTGCGGCTGGCCCGCGAGCGCCAGCTGCTCGCCAAGGGCCCCGCCACGCTGCTCAATATCGATACCGGCAATAAGGTCATTGCCTTCGAGCGCGCCGGTCTGGTATTCGTTTTCAGCTTCAACGTGAGCGAGAGCTTCTTCGACTATGGCATCCCGGTGCCGGCCGTGGGGCGCTACCGCTTGGTGCTCACCTCCGACCGTTCGGAGTTTGGCGGCTTCGACCGGCTCGATGAAAAAGTGATTTACGACACGCTGGGGGGGGGCGGCACGGCCGCCGCGCCGCGCCTGCGGCTCTACGTGCCCAGCCGCACGGCGCTGGTGCTGGCTAGGGGGTAGCATTAGCACAAAAGAAAAATAGCGCGGCCCGTCCTGCAAACTGAAGGGGAGCAGGACGGGCCGCGCTATTTTTCTAGTAGGTTTCTACGGGGGCTAGCCGTTCAATTGGGCAAACATGTTGTCAAGTTCGGGCCGGGTAGCCTGGCTGGCTTTGGCCGAAAAGCCATAAGCTATTTCCTGGTGTCCGGCCGCTAATTGTTGCATCACGTCGTCGGCATACTCGGCCAGCGGCACGCCAAACGAGTGGTCGGTGCCGCCCAGCTCGGTATGCACGGCGGGCGGAATCACCTCAATTACTTGCACCGGCGAGCCCGCCAGCTGCCCCCGCAGCGACTGCGTGAACGAGTGGATGGCCGCTTTGGTAGCACTATAAACGGGCACCCGCGCCAGCGGCACGAAGCCCAGCCCCGACGACACGTTGATGATAACGGGCCCGCTGTGCCGCTGCGCGTGCCAATGCTTGATGCACAGCAAAGCCAGGTGAATGGGCGCTTCGAGATTGATGGCGATTTCCTTGGCCGTGTCTACCCACGGCTCGTCCGTCTCCACCACGTTCACCTCCCGCTGAATGCCGGCATTGTTGAGCAGCACGTTGAGCTGCGGAGCCTCCGCAATGGCCCACTCGATGAGGCGCTGGCGCTCGGTGGCCTGGACCACATCGCAAACCAGGGTGCGCAGGCCGGGCAGCCGCTCGGCGGCGGCTTGGAGCTTGGCCGCGTCGCGGCCGCAAATGAGAACCGTATTTCCGGCCGCGTGCAGGCGCTCGGCCAGCGCCAGGCCAATGCCCGAGCCGCCGCCCGTGATAAGGATGGTATTTTGAGTGAGATTCATGGTAATCGTAGCAAAGAATTTTGGCGAAGCTTGGCTAACCGTTCAGGCCTCGGGCCGTGGTGGTTTCCGCAGGCAAAGGTGTGGGCCAGCTAGGGTGGGAGTATGGTGAATGCTTCAGTATTTGAAACTGCGGCTCCCTCATTTATCGCCACTTTCCCACTGCCAGCTCAGTGCTTGCCCTTGCGCTGCTCGGCCACTTCATCAAGGCGGTGGCCCTGCTCGCGGCCGAAGCGCACGTGCTTGGCGGCCCCAATTACCTGCGACGAATAAATGCCCTGGTGGCCCGATACGAGGTAGGCCACCACGCAGGCCACCAAAAAGTAGCCGCCCGCGTGCGAGCCAAACAGCTCCACGCCCAGCAGCGTGCAGGCGATGGGCGTATTGGCCGCGCCGGCCAGGATGGCGATGAAGCCCATCGCGGCCAGCAAGGCCAGCGGCAGTGGCACCACCAGCGAGAGCGCCGACCCCAGCGTGGCCCCGATGAAAAACAGCGGCGTTACCTCGCCGCCCTTGAAGCCGCAGCCCAGCGTGAGGGCCGTGAAGGCCATTTTGAGCAGAAAAACGTAGGGCATCTGTGGCACCTTGCCGGCCGCCACGATGGTGGCATCGCCCAGGCCGATGTACTGCGTGCCCAGCGCCAGCACGCCCGCCGTGAGCAGCAGCCCCCCGATAACCGGCCGCAGCGGCGGCCACGGCACCCGCTGAAACTGGTGCCCCACCCAGTGCGTGAGAATGGCGAAGCTGCGCGCCGCCAGCCCAAACAGCGCCCCGCAAATGACGGTGAGCAGCAGCCGCGACGGGTCGAAGGGCGGCGCGTCGAGCACCGGAAACAGCTCGTAGTGAATGCCCCAGGCGCGGGTGACCCAGGCGGCGCTCACGGCGGCCAGTACGCTGGGCACGAGCGCGTCGTAGCTCACGGCCCCGATTACGACTACCTCAATGCCGAACACGGCCCCGGCCACCGGCGTGCCAAACACCGAGGCAAAGCCCGCGCTGATGCCCGCAATGAGCAGCAGGCGCCGGTCGCGGGCGCTCACCTTGAAGATGCGCGTGAGCTGGTCGGCCAGCCCGCCGCCCATTTGCACGGCGGTGCCCTCACGGCCCACCGAGCCGCCAAAGAGGTGCGTGAGCAGCGTGCTGCCCAGCACCAGCGGCACAATGCGCGGCGAGATTACGCCGTGCGGACTATGAATTTCGTCGAGCAGTAAGTTGTTGCCCCGCGCCGCATCGCGCCCCAAATAATGATAGGTGGCCCCAATGGCCAGCCCCGCCAGTGGCAGCCCGGCAATGATGGCCGGGTGCGCCTCGCGGTAGTGCGTGACCCAGGCCAGCGTGACGATAAACAGCGCCGACGCCGAGCCGGCCAAGATGCCCACCACGCTGCAAATGGCCAGCCAGCGCAGCAAAAACAGCACCGTAGGCGTTTGTTCGGCCTTGAGCATGGGCCGCAGCACCGGGCGCAGCAGGCGGTAGGGAGATTTAGGAAAGTCCAATAAGTAAGGCCAGCCGCTGGTGGCGGCTGGCCTCAAAAGTAAGTCTCTGCGGCTGGGCGCCGGGTGAACGGCTACCTGGCGCAGCGTGTCACCAAAAATCGCCCTTTCACCTTTTTACCTCATTACCCTATTCCCTTTTGCGCCCGATGCTGAGGCGGTACAACGTTTCGGTGAGGCGCTTGGCGCGCAGCTCGGCTGTTTTACCCCCTTTGAGGTAGCGCACGTAGGAGCGCTGCTCGAGCTTGGTGAGGGTTTTGAAGAATTTGAAGGCAGCCTCGTTGGCATCGAGGCCGGCGGCCAGGTCCTCGGGCAGCGTCACTACGCGCGCGCTGGTGTCTTTGCTGAAGGCGATGTGCAGCACGTCGCCGAGGGTTTTGCCCACGGCGCGGCGCACCTCGCGCGGGATGCTGAGGCCGTGGTAGCCGTCGCCAATCGGCAACAGCTCGCCCTGGTAGGGAAAGCCTTCGATGGCCGTTTGCACCAGCAGTTCGTCCTTGGTGCCGTAGGCCTCCGCTATCGAGAAGGGAATGGCTACAAAGACGTCGCCGGTGTGCGGGTCGGCCTCAAGCACCGCGTCAAATTCGTGTTCAAATGCTGTCATCACCCGCAAAAGTAAGTTAGTCGGCCTTGCCTTGTAGCACCAGGCGCTGGCTCGGTGCAGCGTGCGGGCTGGCTGCGCCGGGCCAGCGGTGCTTGGTATTACTTTAGCCGGGCCGCGTGCAGGGCCTGCGCTATGGCCGGGGCATCGGCCGCCGCCACGGCCTGCACGGTGGCGAAGGGTAGCCCCAACTCGCGGCGCAGGCGCTCGGCCAGGGCGGAGGTTTCGGTCAGAATGAGGTCGGCGCGCAGCAGGGCCTGGCGCTGCAAGTCGGCCATCCAGCCGGTAGCAGTGCTGGCGGGCTCATCGCCGGCGGCCAGGGCCGCCACGTGCAGCACCAGCGGCCGGCCGGTGCGCTGGCGCAGCTCCTGGGCCGCCAGCCAGGTAGGCCAAGCCGGCGCGTAGATGGCCGCAAAGTCAACTTCGGCCAGTGCCACCGGTACCGCAAAGCGCGCGTACTGAATGACTTGGTAATTCAAGTCGGGCGCTGGGTAGTGCCCGGTGGCGGGTTGCAGCGCGCCGGGCGCGGGGCTGGCCAGCCCGGAAGCTGCTCCGGCTGGCGCGGGCGGTGGGCCAGGGGCCGGCTGGCTGGCCAGCAGCGCTGGCTGGCGCAGCGATGCCAGCGCCTCGGGCCAGCCAGCCTGGGACGGGTTTGGCGAAAGGTCGGCTTCCTGAAGCAACTCGCGGCTAGGGGCTTCTGCCAGCTCATGGGCCTCGTCTTCTGCCAGCGGCAAGTCCGTTTCCAGTGTGCCTTGCGGCAATGCCTCGGCCGGCTCGTATACCGGGGCGGGCGCGCTAGTGGGGCAGGCAGCTTCTGAGGCAGCAGCGGGCGCTGGTGTTGCCGCGGGCACTGGCTTTGGCGGTGCTAGGTCAGCAGTGAAGATTTGCGCGGGCTCGTCCTTGCGGGCTGGCGTGTGGGTGCTAGGGGGCACAAGTTCCGGGGCGAGGCTAGCGGCGGGAGGCGCGGTGGCCAGGGGCGTGGCGCCGAGGTAAGGCGCGGCGGGCGCCAGTGCCGGGCCCGTCCAAATGGGGGCAGGGAAGGGCTGGCCAGCCCGCTGGGCTAGCTGCGGCAGGCTGTGGCTAGCCAGGCGTAGCACGCGCACGGCCGCCCATGCCGGAGCCGTACTTTCTTGCGGCAGGGCTGCCACCACGGGGCTGGGGTCCGGCTCGGTACTTGGCTCAGGCAAATCAAAGCCAGTGGCCGCTGTTTCCGCCGGCTCGTCGGAGGCTAGCGGGGAAGTGGCGAGCTCAATTGCCTCAGCGCCCTGCGGCAATTCTTCGGTGGCTGGGAGCGCGTCAGTGCCGAGTGTCTTGGCCGGTAGGGGTAAGTATTCTTCGGCACTGAGGTGGGCGGGGGCGTCGGCCTGGGGCACCATTACCAAGATGGAATCGACGGGAAGGACGGGGGCGTAGGTGGCTTCGACGAGGGCCCGCACGGCCGGGGTGGCTTCGTCCCAGGCCAACACGAGGACGGCGATGGGGTCGGGCAAAACGGCAGCGGGCAAAGACATTGGCAGGGATTAACCCTGCGAATAACGGCACGGCGGCAGCCAGGTTAACTGTTGCGCTTAAAAAAAATACTTCCTCCTTGAGCGAGTAAGCTAGGCAGTTTGGCGTATTTCGTGCTGCGTCACCCTTCGCTAACCGGTAACTTGCCCGTCCGAACGCTACCCGCGGGCCGGCCCCGGCCGGTACGCAGCCGGCGGCCGGCTCCGTTTCTTCTTCTCCGCTTTTCTATATGCCTGCCAATTCCGCTCAGGAAAATAATTACATGCTCAACGACCTGGCGCTGCAAGCCCGCCAGGAGCACCTGCCCGGCGCCGTAGTGCGCGTAGAGCAAACCGACGACCACCTCTTCACCTTCCTCACCGAAAACGGCACCCGCCTGCTGCTGCACGCGCTCAGCGACAAAATTCTGCGCTTCCGCTACCTCACGCCGGGCAGCCCCAGCGAGCCCGATTTCAGCTACGCCGTGCCCGACCCGGCCGTGGAGCGCAGCCTGCGCCCGGCCGTGCCCAGCTTCCTGGAGTTCCGGGAGAAAGCCGACCACTACCGCCTCACCACGGGCCGCCTCATCTGCATTGTGTGGAAAGACTCGCTGCGCACCCGCGTGCTCGACCGCTCGGGCAACATCCTGAGTGCCGACGAGAAGGGCTTTCACTGGCACCACGACGACGATACCGGCAACGACGTGGTGAAAATGAGCCACGCCGTGCCCAGCGGCGTGTGCTACTACGGCCTCGGCGACAAGCCCGCCAACATGAACCTGCGCGGCCAGCGCTTCCTCAACTGGGGCTCCGACACCTACGGCTACGTGAAGGGCTCGGACCCGCTGTACAAGAATATCCCGTTTTTTCACGTGCTCCAGCAGCGCATTGCGCACGGCATTTTCTTCGATAATACCTTCAAGGCGTTCTTCGACTTCGCGGCCGAGCGAGCCGACGTCACCAGCTTCTGGGCCGAGGGTGGCGAGATGAATTACTACTTCATCTACGGCCCCACCTTGCTCGAAACCACCGAAGAATACACCCGCCTCACCGGCCCGCCCGAGCTGCCGCCGCTCTGGACGCTGGGCTACCACCAGTGCAAGTGGAGCTACTTCCCGGAGAGCAACGTGAAGGCCATCACCCAAGGCCTGCGCGAGCGCCGCATTCCGTGCGATGCCATTTACCTCGATATCGACTACATGGACGGCTACCGGTGCTTTACCTGGAGCCCGCAGCACTTCCCCGAGCCCAAGCGCATGGTGGACGAGCTGGCCGCTGAGGGCTTCAAAACGGTGGTCATCATCGACCCCGGCATCAAAATCGACCCTGCCTACCCGGTGTACCAGCAGGGGCTGGCCAACGACTTTTTCTGCCGCCGCGCCGATGGCCCGCTCATGCGCGGCTCGGTGTGGCCCGGCCAGTGCAATTTTCCCGACTACACCCGCCCGGCGGTGCGCGAGTGGTGGGCTAGCTTATTCAAAGGGCTCATTCAGGACATCGGCGTGAAGGGCGTGTGGAACGACATGAACGAGCCGGCGGTGTTCGAGAAAGGTACCTTTCCCGACGACGTGCGCTTCGACTACGACGGCCAACCGTGCTCGCACAAGAAGGCGCACAACATCTACGGCATGCAGATGGCCCGCGCCACCAACAACGGGGTAAAGCACTTCAGCTACCCCAACCGGCCCTTTACCATCACGCGCAGCACCTACGCGGGCGGCCAGCGCTACTCCTCGGGCTGGACCGGCGACAACATCGCCAGCTGGGACCACCTCTGGCTGGCCAATATTCAGTGCCAACGCCTGAGCATCAGTGGCTTCAGCTTCATCGGCTCCGATATCGGCGGCTTCATCGACACGCCCGACGGCGAGCTGTATAGCCGCTGGATTGCGCTAGGGGCCTTCCACCCGTTCTTCCGCACCCACAGCTCGGGCGACCACGGCGACCAGGAGCCCTGGAGCTTCGGCGAGCCCTACACCAGCCTGGCGCGGCACTTCATCGAGCTGCGCTACATGCTGCTGCCCTACGTGTACACAGCCTTCTGGCAGTACACTACCCAGGGCACGCCCATGCTGCGCCCGCTCACCTTCCTGGACCAGAACGACCCCGAAACCTATCTGCGCATGGCCGAGTTTGCGCTCGGCGATAACCTGCTCGTGTGCCCCATCACCCAGGCCGGGGCTGATGGCCGCTGGATGTACCTGCCCAAGGGCGAGTGGTACTACTACTGGACCGACGAGCCAAAAGCCGGCGGCCAGGAAGTGTGGGCCTCGGCCGACCTCACCCGCATTCCGCTCTTCGTAAAAGCCGGCGCCGTGGTGCCCATGCAGCCCGTGATGCAGTACGTGGGCGAAAAAGTGGTGGAGCAGCTCACCCTGCACGTCTACTACAAAAACGGCACTGCCACCAGCGTGCTCTACGACGACGGCGGCGAGGGCTATGCCTACCAGGAAGCCGGCCAGCAAACCACCCGCCGCTTCACCGTGACCGGCAGCGCCACCTCGCTCACGCTCACCCAGGCTAGCGAGGGCCCGTACCAGCCGCCCTACGCCACCTACCGCGTGGTGCTCCACGGCCTGCCCGCCGCCCTGGCTACCGCTACGGCCGATGCCCAGGCGCTGCCGCTAGGCGAGTACCCGGCCACCGAAACCACCGTAGCCGCCCCGGCCGTGGTGGTGGGCGTGGGCTTTGGCGAGGTGAAGATGGAGTTTGCGGCCCCGCCGGCCGAAGGGTTAGCCATGGCCTAGCGAAGAGAAGTGTTTACTGAAAAGTGCTCTGGCCCTAAGCCAGGGCACTTTTTTAGTTTGAAGAAGCCGCGGCGGGCATGGGCTCGCGCTGGCTATTTTTGGTCATAAGCTCGTGGTAAAACGCTTCGTAATCGTCGGCATTATCAATAGTGAGGCTATAAGCAAGCGTGGGGTTGTCGGTCCGGGTAAGGATAAGCCGGACCCGGCTACCGTTTTTTAAGACGTTGTGCAGGGTTTGGGATGCCGCCTGGGTGAACTTAAACTGGTCGAGGATGGCCCGTGCTGCTAGCTTATACGTGCGGCCCTCGTCATCGCGCACCAGTACAGTGTAGTCCGTCGGCTCAGGGGAAGTGATGGCTTGCGAAACGGTGCGGGCGGACGTGCTACTCAGGGCACTACGCCCCCGGGTGCCAGGATAGCGGGTTTCGCTGAAAAAAGCCAGACGGATAGCGTTCGCGCTGTCAACCAGCATATCGGCTACTACGGGGCTGGTGTAGCCGTAGGAGGTAGTAGTGCCGCGAAAACGGTACCTATTAGTTAAATAAACTGCTGGGGTATTGTCATTGAACTCATCCGTATAATGACGAAAGGTCCAGTACTCATCGCTGTGCCGCGGATAATATATATAATATTTAGGCTGGTGCCGCCGCTGCTCTTTAACCGCCTCGCGCTGCTGGGCTAGCCGGGCCAGTGAATCGTAGGTGCCCTGTAGTGGCCCTAGCGCCCGGCTTTGGGGAGATTCGGGGTAGCGGGCCGTCAGCAGCCGGATGTCGCTGGCGACTTGTATAAAATCTTCGGCCCGGTTTTCCTGACGAATCAAGGCAGCCAGGCCTGCTTCATGCACGGTGTCACGCACCGCGACTCTGCGCTTCTGCTCGTTCGCTTTATCTTGGGCTTTGCGCTCTTCAATATACTCATCTTCCGTAGCGGCAAAGTAGCCGATAGTCCCGAAAGTGAGCAGCGCAAATCCGCCCACGGTCCAGCCTAGAATAGAGACTAACTTCATAGAGGTGCAAAAAGCCGCTAACTAAAGATAGCTGCAAAGCTAAGAGGCCCGGGGCAGCAGAAAATAGTATTTTTTAAAAGGTGGGTAGGTAAAGGCCACAAAAAGGCAGCGCTAGGGCAAAAGACTACTACTTCTCGTAAGAAGAGTATTTTCAGCGCCACATCGCCTGTCTTGTGTCCGACACCACCGACCAGCCCGAATCCAAAACCGCCATCGTGGCTGCCCTGGCGGCCAACCTGGGCATTGCCATCATCAAGTTCGTGGCCTCGTACTTCACGGGCTCGTCGGCCATGCTTTCCGAGGGCATCCATTCGCTCGTGGATACGGCCAACGAGTGGCTGCTGCTACTGGGGCTGCGCAGCAGCCGGCAGCCGGCTACGGCGCGGCGGCCCTTCGGCTACGGGCGCGAGCTGTATTTCTGGGCCTTTATGGTGGCGGTGTTCATCTTCGCCATCGGCGGCGGGCTCTCGCTGTACGAGGGCTACGAGCACCTGCGCCACCCCGAACCCCTCGGCGACCCCACCTGGAACTACGCCGTGCTGGCCGTAGCCTTTGCCTTGGATGGCAGTTCGTTTCTAGTGGCGCGGCGCACCTTCAACGCCCAGCGCGGCCAGCAGTCTTTCTGGGCGGCCTTTCGCGACAGCAAAGACCCGTCGGTTTTCGTGGTGCTGTTCGAGGATGCTTCTGACCTGCTAGGGCTGCTTATAGCCTTTCTGGGCGTTTTTCTCAGCCACTACCTCAACATGCCCGCCCTCGATGGCGTGGCCTCGCTGCTCATTGGCTTGCTGCTGCTGGTAGTGGCCGGCCTGCTGCTGCGCGAAACCAAGAGCCTGCTACTCGGCGAGCCTGCCGAGGCTGCGCTGCTGGCTAGCATCACGGCGATGGTAAATGCCGAGAAATCGATTGTGCGGGCTAGCCCGCCGCTCTCGTCCTACCTCAGCCCGCATGAGATACTAGTGGTGGTGCCCGTCGAGTTTGCCCCCGAGTTGCCAGCTGGCCAGCTCACGCAGGTCATTAGCCAACTTTGTGAGAAAATAAAGGCCGCACACCCCGATGTGCAGCATATTTTTATGCAGCCCGCCGTACTCTCCCAAGCCGCCGCGCTGCCGCCGGCCGCCGGGAAGTAGGGGCTGGCCAGAAAATTATTGGGGCCCGAAACCACCGCAAACGTTTGCGAATGGGCTAGGGCGCCACTGGGTGGCAAACTGTGCTTAATATTGACGACGCTAATAACAACGCGGCCCGCGGCGTGTTAGCCGACCCTAACTCCGGTACTCCGCCTGGCTAGCCCCGGCGAGGTAGCAACCCCTCACACTTTCCCACCGCAACAATGACCAAAATCAAAGTAGCTAATCCCGTAGTGGAGCTCGATGGCGACGAGATGACGCGCATCATCTGGAAATTCATCAAGGACAAGCTCATTACGCCCTACCTCGACCTCGACATCAAGTACTACGACCTCGGCATCGAGTACCGCGACCAGACGAACGACCAGGTTACCATCGACTCGGCCAACGCCATTAAGCAGTACGGCGTGGGCATCAAGTGCGCCACCATCACCCCCGATGAGGAGCGCGTGGCCGAATTTGGCCTGAAGCAGATGTGGAAGTCGCCCAACGGCACCATCCGCAACATCTTGGACGGCACCGTGTTCCGCGAGCCGATTGTGATGAACAACGTGCCGCGCCTCGTGCCAAACTGGACGGCCCCGATTTGCATTGGCCGCCACGCTTTCGGCGACCAGTACCGCGCCACCGACTTCATGACCAAGGGCAAGGGCAAGCTCACCATCAGCTTCCAGCCCGAGGACGGCGGCGAGGCGCAGTCGTTTGAGGTTTACAACTTCAAGGGCGACGGCGTGGCCCTGGCCATGTACAACACCGACGAAAGCATCCGGGGCTTCGCCCACGCCTGCTTCAACCAGGCCCTGATGAAGGGCTGGCCGCTGTACCTGAGCACCAAGAACACTATCCTGAAGAAATACGACGGCCGCTTCAAGGACATCTTCCAGGAGATTTACGAGCAGGATTACCTGGCTAAGTTCAAGGAAGCCGGTATCACCTACGAGCACCGCCTCATCGACGACATGGTGGCCTCGGCCCTCAAGTGGAACGGTAACTTCGTGTGGGCCTGCAAAAACTACGACGGCGACGTGCAGAGCGACACCGTAGCCCAGGGCTTCGGCTCGCTCGGCCTCATGACCTCGACGCTCGTAACGCCCGACGGCACCGTGATGGAGGCCGAGGCCGCCCACGGCACCGTGACGCGCCACTACCGCGACCACCAGAAGGGCAAGCCCACCAGCACCAACCCCATTGCCAGCATCTTTGCCTGGACGCGCGGCCTGGAGTTCCGCGGCAAGCTCGACGGCAACCAGGAACTCATCGACTTCTGCCACAAGCTGGAGCAGGTGTGCATCGAAACCGTGGAGAGCGGCAAGATGACCAAGGACCTGGCCGTCTGCATCCACGGCAACAAAGTGGAGCACGGCCGTGACTACCTCTACACCGAGGAGTTTTTGGAAGCGCTCGACGAGAACCTGAAAAAGAAGCTCGGCCAATAAGCTGACTAGCCTTTTTAGAGAAAAAAGCCTCGGCAGCCTGGCTGCCGGGGCTTTTTTTATGCCCGGTGCGTGCTCAGGGTTGCCACGCCGGCCGGGGCTAGCGGTGGGCCCGCCCTATTTTGCCGCCATGAAGCAACTTCTACGCTACCTGGCCGTGCTGGCTGGCCTGTTCGCTCTGGCCCAGCAGGCCGCGGCGCAGCCGCGGCTGCCGCGCTGCCTGCTGGCCCCGGCCGATACCGGGAGCCTGGGCCGCGTGCTGGCGCGGCCCGATTTTTACCGGCTGCAAATCAGCCTGGTGCGGGTGCGGCGCGATGCGCGGGGGCTGGCCCACCTGGCCCGGCCGGTGCGCTACTGCGTGCGGCCGCGCGAATACTTTTACCCCGCCAGCGCCGTGAAGCTGGCGGCCGGCGTGCTGGCCCTCGAAAAGCTGGCGCGCCTGCAAGTCGCCGCGCCCAGCCTCGGCCCCGATTCGCCCATGCGCACCGATTCGGCCTTTGCGGGCCAGACCCGCGCCGGGCGCGACCTGAGCGCCGCCAACGGCCGGCCCAGCCTTGGGCACTACCTGCGCAAGATGCTGCTGGTGAGTGATAACGATGCGTACAACCGGCTCTACGAGTTTGTGGGTCCGCAGGAGTTGAACGCTGGCCTGCGCCGGCTAGGGTTGCGCCGCGCCCGCCTGGTGCACCGCCTCAGCGTGGGCGACGGCGAGCCCGGCTGGCGCCACACCAACCCGGTGCGCTTCTTCGCCGACACTGCCGAAACCCAACTGCTGCTAGCCCAGCCCGCCGGCTACTGGGCCGCGCCGCTGCCCCCGGTGCGGGTGCGGCCAGCCAGTATGCGCATCGGCCAGGCGCACGTAAATGCCCAGGGCCAGCAGGTAGCCCAGCCGCTCGACCTGAGCCAGAAAAACGTTTTCAGCCTGCCCGATTTGCAGCATTTGTTGCAAGCTGTGGTGCTGCCCGAAACCGTGCCCACCCGGCAACGCCCACACCTGCCGCCCGCCAGCTATGCCCGCCTGCGCGACGCCCTGAGCGAGCTGCCGCCCCAAAGCCGCTCGCCGCGCTACGATTCGCTACATTACCCCAGCACTTACGCCAAGTTTTTGCTGGGTGGGGGAGGGCTGGCCCACCTGCCGCCCGGCGTGCGGGTCTACAATAAAATCGGCCAGGCCTACGGCTTTCTCATCGATAACGCCTACGTGGTGGACGCCGCCCACGGCGTCGAGTTCCTATTGGCGGTAGTGCTCTACGTGAATGCCGACGGCGTGCTCAACGACGACAAATACGACTACGACACCGTGGGCCTGCCCTTCCTGCGCGACCTGGGCCAGCGCGTGTACGAGGCCGAACTGCGGCGCGCTAGGAGGAGGCGGTAGCAATGGTGGGTGCTACTGCGCTGCGCCGGAATTTTAGGCTAAAAAAGCGTTCGCTGAGCCAGGTTTTCGTGGCTTAGCGGCGCCGTACTTACTGTAAGATGAGCCGCTGGGCTAGTGGTGGTTGCCCAGTTTGGAGCAGGAGCAATGTATAGGCCCCAGTCGGTAGCCCAGGCATTGCCAGCTGCCGGCTGGCTGGTACCGCACCGTGCCACACCAGCCGGCCGGTAAGGTCGAGCAGGTGTAAAGTGGCGCCGCGGGGCAGAGCGGCCGGCCCCGTTAGAGTTAGTAGCCCGGTACCTGGGTTGGGATAAACGCCAAAAGCCGTATTCGCCTGAGGCGGCGCCGTGCCTAGCATAGTGCCCATGATGGTGTCATTGTAGCCGATAGTGGGCCAGCCAGTGGCTCGAAATGCGGTGAGTGGCCCTATGTAGCCTGGGTCGGTGCCTACGCAAGTGGGCGATTGTGGCTGCATATACTGCACCGCATTGCCCAGCTGCTCATAAATGCGGCCTATCCAGGGCCCTAATACCGGGGCGCCGGTGGGGGTGCTCAGGTGCACCCGCAGCCAGCGTAGCGGGCGGCCGGCCAGCTGCTGCGTACCCACGCTGTCGACGGTTACCAGCACCTGCTCGGTTGGGCACGGGCCGGAGGGTACCACCCGGGGCGTCAGCCAGCTGCTGCCTACCGGCGCGCCGAAATCATAGAGGGTGTAAAACTTACCTTGTGCCAGCACTTCTACCCGATTAGCTATCACCCGCGTCACCATGCTGGCCAGGCGAATGGGATTCGTCGGCGCCGACGGGCCGTTGGGAGAGGTAGACCCTAGCTGCCGGGTCAGCAGCTGAGCGGGCTGCCCGGCTACCAGCGTATCACGCACGTAGCGGACCGTTAGGGTACCCTGAATAGCAAATAAGGTGTAGCCATATGTCCAGCTAGCGCCTGGTGGGCACCAGATGGCTGGGTTAGCCGATTGGGCGTGCCCGTTTAGCGTTATAGCTAGTAGTAGGCCCAGAAGTAGCCGTTTTTGCATGGGAGGGTAGTGAGGTCATCTTCACGCAAAGTACTAGCCAGTGGCAGTTTTAGCAGAAACTAGGTTTATCAACTAATGCTCTGGGATAAATAGATTGGGCCCGCAATGGGCAGTCATAGGTAGTTACCGGCTACGAACTGGCTTTTGGGCATAAAAAAAGCGCGCTGGCTTGCCCAGCGCGCTTTTTTTATAGGTTAGCTTTTCTAAGCCAGCTGGTTCGAGGTAGCCTTGGCTACCAGGAATTCGCGGTTTAGGATGGCGATGTTTTCGAGCGAGATGCCCACCGGGCACTCAGCCGCGCACGAGCCGATGTTGGAGCAAGCGCCGAAGCCTTCGATGTCCATCTGGGCCACCATGTTTTCGACGCGGGTTTTGGCTTCTACCTGGCCTTGGGGCAGCAGGGCTAGCTGCGATACCTTGGCCGATACGAAGAGCATGGCCGAGGCGTTTTTGCAGGCGGCCACGCAGGCGCCGCAACCGATGCAGGTAGCGGCCTCAAACGCGCGGTCGGCAATTTCCTTCGGAATCGGAATTTCGTTGCCGTCGGGTGTGCCACCGGTGTTCACGCTCACGTAGCCGCCGGCCTGAATGATGCGGTCGAAGGCCGAGCGGTCCACGCTCAGGTCTTTATTGACCGGAAAAGCATTAGCGCGCCAAGGCTCGATGGTGATGGTGTCACCGTCCGAGAACTTGCGCATGTGCAGCTGGCACGTAGTGGTACCCTTCTCGGGGCCGTGCGAGCGGCCGTTGATAAACAAGTCGCACGAGCCGCAGATGCCTTCGCGGCAGTCGTGGTCGAAGGCTACCGGGTCCTGGCCTTGGTGCAGCAGGTCCTCGTTGAGCACGTCGAGCATTTCCAAAAACGACATATCGGGCGAAATGTCTTTCACCTGATAGTCAACGATGCTACCTTCCGTCTGGCGGTTGGGCTGACGCCAAACTTTCAGCGTCAGGTTCATGGGTTTAGCGTTGGGGTTAGAGCCGGCCATTTTTTGTTAGCTATTAGCTGTTAGCCATTAGCGGTTAGCTTATCGATGCCAGCACAGAGCTAGCAGCTAACCGCTAATGGCCAACAGCTTACTATGATTTACTTGTAGCTGCGCTGGGTCAGCTTCACGTTTTCGAATACCAGCTCTTCCTTGTTGAGGCGCTCGGGCTGGTTTTCGCCCATGTATTCCCAGGCGGCTACGTAGGCGTACTCGTCGTCGCGGCGCATGGCCTCGCCGTCCTCGGTAGCGTACTCCTCACGGAAGTGGCCGCCGCAGCTTTCGTTGCGGTCGAGGGCGTCGTCTACCATCAGTTCGCCGAGTTCGATGAAGTCGGCCACGCGGCCGGCTTTCTCCAGGGCCTGGTTCATTTCTTCACCGGTGCCCACTACTTTCACATCGCTCCAGAACTCCTTACGCAGCTTGGCGATTTCAGCTTTGGCGTATTTCAGGCCTTCGGCATTGCGGGCCATGCCGCAATATTCCCACATGAGGTGGCCGAGCTTCTTGTGAAACTCATCCGGCGTGCGGTTGCCCTTGATGGCGAGCAATTGCTCCACGCGGGCCTGCACACCAGCCTTAGCCTCAGCGAAGGCGGGGTGGTCAGTGGTTACCGGCTTGGGCGCCGTGTTGGCCAGGTAATCGCCGATGGTGTAGGGAATTACGAAGTAGCCATCGGCCAGGCCTTGCATGAGGGCCGAGGCCCCGAGGCGGTTGGCACCGTGGTCCGAGAAGTTGCACTCGCCCGTGGCGTAAAGGCCGGGCACGGTGGTTTGCAGGTTGTAGTCAACCCATAGGCCGCCCATGGTGTAGTGCACCGCCGGGTAAATGCGCATCGGCAGCTTGTAGGGGTTTTCGTCGGTAATCTTCTCGTACATCTCGAAAAGGTTGCCATACTTCTGGCTCACCGCCTCGGCGCTGGTGCGCTTGATAACGTCGGCAAAGTCGAGGTACACAGCCAGGCCCGTCGAGCCCACACCACGGCCTTCGTCGCACATCTGCTTGGCATTGCGCGAGGCCACGTCGCGCGGCACAAGGTTACCGAAGGCAGGATACTTACGCTCCAGGAAGTAGTCGCGGTCGTCCTCCTGAATGTCGGTGGCCGTTATTTCGCCCTTGCGCAGGCGCTCGGCCATCTCCTTGGTCTTGGGTACCCACACGCGACCGTCGTTGCGCAACGACTCTGACATCAGCGTCAGCTTCGACTGGTAGTCGCCCGATACCGGGATGCAAGTGGGGTGAATCTGGGTAAAGCAGGGGTTAGCGAAAAACGCGCCCTTTTTGTGGGCCCGCCAGGGGGCGGTCACGTTGCAGTACATGGCGTTGGTGCTCAGGTAGAACACGTTGCCGTAGCCGCCGGTAGCGAGCACCACGGCATGAGCCGCGTGCGTCTGCACCTCGCCGGTGATGAGATTGCGGGTAATGATGCCGCGGGCGCGCTTTTCAAGCTTGCCGTTCACCTCTTCATCCACTACCACCACGTCGAGCATTTCCGAGCGGGTGTACATCTTCACCTTGCCGTAGGCAATCTGGCGGCTCAGGGCCGAGTAGGCACCCAGCAGCAGCTGCTGCCCGGTCTGGCCGCGGGCGTAGAACGTCCGACTTACCTGCGCACCACCGAACGAGCGGTTAGCCAGCAATCCGCCATACTCGCGGGCGAAGGGCACACCCTGCGCCACGCACTGGTCGATGATGTTCACCGATACCTGGGCCAGCCGGTACACGTTGGCTTCGCGGGCGCGGTAATCGCCACCCTTGATGGTGTCGTAGAACAAGCGGAATACCGAGTCGCCGTCGTTCTGGTAGTTCTTGGCGGCGTTGATGCCACCCTGCGCGGCGATGGAGTGCGCACGGCGGGGCGAGTCGTGGTAGGTAAACGCTTTCACGTTGTAGCCCAACTCGGCCAGTGAGGCGGCGGCGGCGGCGCCGGCCAGGCCCGTGCCCACCACAATCACGTCGTATTTCCGCTTATTGGCGGGGTTTACGAGCTTGACGTTGAACTTATGCTTGTCCCATTTCTCGGCCAAAGGGCCTTCGGGCGCTTTTGAATTCAGTACCATATAAACTAGCTAAGAAACTGAAATTAGTTGAACGCCAGCGTGAGCTGGTGCAGCACAGCGGGAGCTTTGCTAAGCAGCGCACCTTTCTCGTTGGTAAACAAGAAGAAGTAGAGCGGCATGGAGGCAAAGCCGGCCGATACAATGACAGCAAAGGCATACCCAAAGTTCTTGATGATGGGCATGTATTTGCGGTGGTTCAGGCCCAGGGTCTGGAAGCCCGAGCGGAAGCCATGCCAGAGGTGGTAGCCGAGGCTAGCCTGCGCGGCCACGTAAAGCAGCACGTACCACCACTGATGGAAAGACGACACGACCAATTTGTACAAATCGTCGTTCTTGTTGATATCCGCGTCGAGAGTGCCGAAGCGGGCGCGCCAGAAAAAATTGTACAGGTGCACAATCAAAAACACGAGGATAATTGAGCCTAGCAGGCCCATGTTGCGCGAGGTCCACTCCGAGTTTTGCTTGGCTTCCCACTGGGCGTAGCCGTGCGAGCGCGCGCTCTTGTTGCGCATGGTCAGCATCAGGGCTTCGTAGATGTGGAAGCCAAAACCCAGCACCAGGCCCCACTCAATGGTGCGAATGACCGGGTTGGTGCCCATGAAATGCGAGTAGACATTAAACGCCACCCCGTCGTCGTGCTTAAAAAGCTGGAGGTTGCCAATCAGGTGCACCACCAAGAACGTGCAGAGAAACAGGCCCGTAAGGGACATGATAATCTTGCGTCCGATGCTGCTGGTAAAGGTTTTTGTAAACCAGTTCATAGAGATTTCAGCCGAAAAAATGACCTTTTGTACTGCCCAAAGGTAGGGCCGGGGGCGGGCTCAGCCCAAGGTGCCCGCATAACATAGCCGTTATTTAGAATCGTTAAACAATAGGCTTGGCAACGGGTGCGGCTGGCCTGAATCAATCTGGCCGAAATGCCGTTAGCCGATTTGCTGCGTACATTGGAGTAACTAACTGCCTGCCCGAACGGTTGGGGAGTACCAGGCAAGCCTGGCAGGGTCCTATTTTGCGGCAGCAGGCGGTCTTTCAACACGGATAGTTTATGCAAACTCTTTTATCTTTTGGGAAGAATGGAAGGCGGGCGGCCTGGCTGCTGGTCGTGTTGCTGCTAGGGCTGGGCTGGCTGCGCCCGCAGGCGGCGCAGGCCTCGCACATTCGGGCGGGCGACATCCAAGTGAAGGTGGATACAATAACGAACAACCCCAATCGCTTCTTTATAAAATTTACGCTGTACCGGGACACCGGCGGGGTTGACCAGCCTAGCGTAACCATTTATTTCGGCGATGGCACCCGGCTGGATGCCATTCCGAAAAATGCGAATGCGCCCATTCTAAACGGGGATACGCAAGTACTGACTTACAACTGCGAGCATACATACCCGGGACCGGGTAACTATACCATCAGTTTTGTAGGGGAAAACCGGAATGCGGGCATCCTGAACATGGCCAGTTCTGCTTCGCAGACTTTCTACGTCAGTACAACCATTACCATTAACCCGGCCTACGGCCGCAATAACTCGCCGGTACTGCGCGCGCCAGCCGTGGACAAGGGGGCCGTGGGGCAGGTGTTTTTGCATAACCCGGCGGGCTACGATGCCGACGGCGACTCGCTGTCTTACCACCTGCGCACCTGTCAGCAAGTAAGTGGCGGTACGCCGGTGGCCAATAATACCAACTTGCCCGTTCCCACGACGGTGTTGAACTACGTGTACCCCGACGACCCGAGCATTGCAGCCAACGCCGTACAGGTGGCCTACACGGGAGTGCCGGCTGGGGTACCGGGAGCCAAGGCTTTCATCTCACAGGATGTAAATACCGGGCAGATAACCTGGAACGCGCCGGCGCGGGTAGGGTACTACAATATTGCGTTCACGGTAGATGAGTTTCGGCGCACGCCGTTCGGCTTTCGCAAGATTGGAACGGTAATCCGCGACATGCAGATTATCATAACGGCGACCAACAACCTGCCGCCTACCCTCACCGTGCCACCTGACCTGTGCGTGGTGGCGGGCACGCCCGTAACGCTTAACGTGTCGGCCATCGACAACGCGGGGCCCAACGCACCGGCTACCAACGTGTCGCTGTTTGCCTACAGCGGCATTCTGCCCCCGGCAACCTTTCGCCAGAACACCACGGGTACGTCGGTAACTGGCACTTTCCGCTGGACGCCTGACTGCAGCAACGTGTCGGACCAGCCTTATATCGTGGTGTTTAAGGCGCAGGATAGCCCCACGCCGGTAACGGCGAACAATCCGCCCCTGGTCGACATCAAGCCGGTGCGAATAACGGTGGTGGGGCCGCCGCCGCAGAACCTGCGGGCCGCTCCTTCAACCAACGGGGGCCGGCTGCTGAGCGTGCTCACCTGGGACCGCTACGCTTGCCAGAACGCCAGCCAGCTGCTGATTTTCCGACGCGAGGGCTGCTTCAACTACACGCCCGGACCCTGCGAAACGGGCCTGCCGGCCAGCGCGGGCTACGTGCAGGTGGGGTCGGTGGCTCCCACGGCCACCACGTTTGCCGACGACAACGGCGGTGTGGGGCTGGCGCGCGGCAAGTCGTATAGCTACCGGATATATGCCGTATTTCCGCGGCCGGCGGGCGGGGCCAGTATCGTGTCGAACGAGGCCTGCCTGACTTTCAGCGGGCGCGCGGCCATGCTCACCAACGTGGACGTGAACACCACCGCCACGGCCACCGGCCAGATAACGGTGAAGTGGACCCAGCCCAAGCCCGACGCCGGCACGTTCGTGTCGCCGGGCTACCGCCTGAGCCGCAGCATTGGCAATGGCCCGCTGACCCAGGTGGCAATTATCAACAATATCGCCGACACGACCTATGTAGACCGCGGGCCTAACCTGAACACGGTGGCCAACCAGTATACCTACACGCTAGTGTTCTTCAACACCGTGCCGGGCAGTAGCACGCCGCTGGAGGAAACCTCGCCCACGGCCACCAGCGTGCGCACCAGCCTCGTGCCCGACGGCCTGGCCAAAACTATCACCGTGAACTGGGCCTATAACGTGCCCTGGGACAACAGCAAGCAGCCGAGCCGCATCTACCGCCGCGACCCGGGCAGCACCACCTTCAACCAGATTGCGACCGTGACGCCCGGCGCAACTAGCGGCACCTACGTCGACCGCGGCCTCGTGACCGGGCAGGAATACTGCTACTACGTGCAAACAAATGGGCAGTATGCCAACTACAGCTTCCTAAGCAACCTACTGAACAACAGCCAGCAAATCTGCACCACGCTGCTGCCGGTGCCCTGCACGCCGGTGCTCTCGCTGCAAGTCATTAACTGCGATAGCCTGGCGGGCCTGCAATCGTACTTGCCCGTAAATCAGACTTATCAGAACAAGCTGCGCTGGACGGTGGGCACCACGCCCGCCGGCTGCGACGCGAGCGCGGTATACTACCGCGTGTTCCGGGCCGATACCGAGGGCGGCGCCTACGCGCTGCTCGACTCGACCACCCAGCTCACCTACGTAGACCGCAACCGGCCCCGGCCCACCTACTGCTACAAGGTGCAGGCCGTGGCCGCCGCTGGCCAGCGCAGCGCCCTCAGCAACGCGGCCTGCCAGGCCGATTGCGTGTTCTTTATCCTGCCTAATATCTTCACGCCCAACGGCGACAACGCCAACGACGTGTTCCGGCCCAAGGTGAGCAGCCCCATCACGCGCACTCACATCCAGATTTTCAACCGCTGGGGCCGCAAGGTGTACGAGAGCGATAAAGACCCCTACATTAACTGGACCGGCGGCGGCATGGCCGGCGAAAGCACCACCAGCGGCCTAGCCTCGGGCGGCATCTACTACTACCTGGCCGAGGTAGAGTTTGCCGATGCTGCCCAGACCAAGCGCACCTACAAAGGCTGGGTCGAGCTTATCCGCTAGGGTCAGCCGCCGCTGCTATTGAAAAAGCCGCCCCGCCCGGGGCGGCTTTTTTCGTTTTATTTTGCCGGGCAAATCAGCTGCGCCAGCCTACGCACCACGCCGCGTAGCGCGGCCGATTTGTCTGGCGCGAATTCATACCTCATACTTTACAATTTACAATTTCCTTGACACCTTCCGATTCTTCCCGCGCCGCTGTGGCCGTCATTTTTCCGGGCCAGGGCTCGCAGTTTCCGGGCATGGGCCGCGAACTGTATGCGCAAAGCGAGGCCGCCCGTGCCCTCTTCATGCAGGCCAACGACATTTTGGGATTTGACCTCACCAAGCTCATGTTTGAGGGCTCTGAGGAAGACCTGCGCCGCACCGACGTAACCCAGCCCGCCGTGTTTGTGCACTCGGTGGCGCAATTTGTGGCTAGCCCCGGCCTAGTGCCCGGCATGGTAGCCGGCCACTCGCTGGGCGAGTTTTCGGCCCTAGTGGCGGCTGGTGTGCTGTCCTTCGCCGATGCGCTGCCGCTGGTGGCGCGCCGCGCCCAGGCCATGCAGGCCGCTTGCCAGGAGCAGCCCGGCACGATGGCTGCCATCCTGGGCCTGGCCGATGAGGCCGTGGAGCAGGGCTGCCAGCAGGTAGCCGCCGCGGGCGACGTGGTAGTGGCCGCCAACTACAACTGCCCCGGCCAGCTCGTTATTTCGGGCTCCACGGCGGGCATCGCCAAGGCCTGCGAAGTGCTAAAAGCCGCCGGCGCCAAGCGCGCCCTGCCGCTGCCGGTGGGCGGCGCCTTCCACTCGCCCCTGATGCAGTCGGCCCAGGCCGCGCTGGCTGAGGCCATCGAAAAAACGACCTTCCAGCCCGCCCGCTGCCCGGTGTACCAGAACGTGGACGCCGCCCCCCACACCGACCCCACCGAAATCAAAACCAACCTGCTGGCCCAGCTCACTGCCCCCGTGCGCTGGACCCAAAGTGTGCAGGCCATGGCCCGCGACGGCGCCACCACCTTTGTGGAGTGCGGCCCCGGCAAGGTGTTGCAGGGTTTAGTGAAGAAAATTGAGCCTAGCGCCACGGCCTGTTCGGTGGCCTAGCGTACTTCGTGGAATAAAGCACGTCATGCTGACGAAAGGAGCATGACGTGCTTATTAATACCAACGCACACCTCAACTCACCCTCGCCACCGGCAGCGGGTCAGGGCAGGCGGCCAGCAACTCTGCCACGGTGCGGCCCAACTGCGGGTGTACCAGCCCTGGCGCCACCTCAGCCAGTGGCGCCAGGGCAAAGCGCCGGGCTGGCAGCGCCGGGTGCGGCACAGTAAGAGTCGGAGTTTGAATTATTTCGTCGCCAAAGAGCAGAATATCCACGTCAAGCGTGCGGGCTGCCCAGCGTACTACCCGCTCGCGGCCCTGCTGCTGCTCGGCCGCCAGGCACGCGGCTAGCAGGGCCGAGGCGGCCAGCTCGGTTTGCAGTACTAGTACTTGGTTAAGGAACGCGGGCTGGTCCTCTAAGCCCCAGGCCGCCGTTTCGTAGAGAGCGGAGCTGGCCAAGAGGCGCCCGGCCGTGGCGGTCAGGTCGTGGCGAGCCTGGGTTAGCCGGGCAGTGCGGTCGCCAAGGTTGCTGCCTAGTAGCAGGTAAGACGTAGTCAATTGGTAATTAAATAATTGGGGGCAGAGAATTTTCCCTGGCCTACCTCTTCACCCCTCATTCCAAATTTCCACTTGTTTCGAAGAAGCCAGCCGTGCGCTCAGCAATAAGCTGGGCCTGCGGAGGCAGCGCCGCGCCCGGCCAGGGGTGTGCGCCGCCAAACATATGGCCCGCGCCGGACACTACCACTACCTCGGCGGCGGGCTGGCCGGCGTGCAGCTGGTGCACGGCCGCCAGGGGCACCGTCTCGTCCTGGTCGCCGTGGATGAGCAGCAGCGGCTGGCGCAGGCTGGGCATCAGGGCGGGTAGGTCGAGGCGGGCGCGGTGGGCGTAAAAATTTTCGGCAATCTGGTAGTACATGGGCAGTTGCTGGCCGGTGCGGGCGTTGGGCACGTGCAGCACGCCGGTGCGCTGCCACTCGGCCAGCACGGCAGCGGGCCAGCGGGGATGCAGGTCGGCCACGGCGGCCCAGGCGGCCACGGCCGCCACGCGCGGGTCTTCGGCGGCTTTCAGTAGCACTAGGGCGCCGCCGCGGCTGTGGCCCACGAGGTAGAGGCGATGCAGGTCGAGGCTGGCAGCGGGCAGGGGTGTGGCGCCGGGCACATGCAGGGCGTCGAGGAGTTGGCCGAGGTCGTCGAGTTCTAGGCTGAAATTATTCTGGCCGAAGGCTTCGAGGTCTTCCAAATCGCCGGTGCCGCCCACCACCACGCCGTTGTGCGAAAGGTTGAGCTTGACGAACACGAACCCCTTTTCGGCAAAAAACCGGGCCAGCAGCCCGAAGTGCCCCCAGTCCTTGAACCCCTTGAAGCCGTGCACAAAAACTACTACCGGCTGGGGCTGGCCAGTGGGCTGCCAGGTAGCATCGGCGGCAAAGGGGCGGCCGTGGGTGCGGCCCGCCAGGGTAAACTCAACGGTACGGAGCATGGGGCTAAGGTAGGGCCGGCGGGGTGGCTGAACTTAGCGTGAGGGCTAGGCACGGCCAAATCTGCGCCGCTGGCCGTATTATTGTCCCCGCATGGCAAATACCCTCGACCGCATACAGGCGCCCATTGCGGCCGAGATGGCCGAGTTTGAGGTGAAATTTCGCCAGTCGATGCAAACCAAGGTATTGCTGCTCGACAAGATTATGGGCTACATCGTGCGCCGCAAAGGCAAGCAGGTGCGCCCCATGTTCGTGTTTCTAACGGCCCGCGCCAGCGCCGCCGACCCTAGCGGGCCGCTGCCCGAGGCTGTGTTTCGGGGCGCTGCCCTCATCGAGCTGCTGCACACCGCTACGCTGGTGCACGACGACGTGGTGGACGAAAGCAACTACCGCCGCGGCTTCTTCTCCATCAATGCGCTGTGGAAGAATAAGATAGCCGTGCTGGTGGGCGACTACCTGCTGAGCCGCGGCCTGCTGCTCTCGCTCGAAAACGATGACTTCGACCTGCTCAAAATTGTGAGCAACGCCGTGAAGGAACTGAGCGAGGGCGAGCTGCTGCAAATCGAAAAAGCCCGCCGCCTCGACATTACGGAGGACGTGTATTTCGACATTATCCGCCAGAAAACGGCCTCACTCATTGCCTCGTGCACGGCCGTGGGCGCGGCAGCGGCCGGCGCCGACAAGGCCACCATCGAAAAGGCGCGGCTCTTTGGCGAGAAAGTCGGCATGGCTTTCCAGATAAAAGACGACCTGTTTGACTACGGCACGGCCGAAATCGGAAAGCCGGTGGGCATCGACATCAAGGAAAAAAAGATGACGCTGCCGCTCATCTACGCCTTGCAGCAGGCCAGCTGGCTTGACAAGCGCCGCGTTATCTACAACGTAAAAAACAACGCCGGCCACCGCGACCGCGTGCAGCAGGTTATCGACTTCGTGAAGCAGTCGGGTGGCCTCGACTACGCCGTGCGCACTATGGAGCGCTACCGCGACGAGGCGCTGGCCCTGCTGCGCGAGTTCCCGGAGTCGGAGGCGAGAAACTCGCTCGAAACCTTGATAAACTACACGATAGAGCGGGAGAAGTAGCGCGAAGCCCCCACTTTGTCTGCGAGCGTAGCGAGCAGGGCGTTTGGGCGCGTAGCTGCTCGCTACGCTCGCGCACCAAGCTGTAGCCTGGCATTACTTCAGCACCAGCATTGGGTCGGGGCAAAGCGTGGCCCAGTAGTCGCGCTCACTAGGGGAGGCCACGCCGGGGAAGTCGCCCCGGCGGCCCTGCATATCGCGGATAAGCTGAAAGTGCAGGTGCGGCGGCCAGTCGCCGTTTTCGGGGTGCGGGCCCACGTGGGCGATAACCTGGCCAGCTGCCACGGCCTGGCCGGGGGCCAGCCCCGCCAGGTCGGTGCGGGTGAGGTGGCCGTAGAGGCTGAAAAATTTCACGCCCTCCAGCTCGTGCTGCAACAAAATAGTGGGGCCGTAGTCGCCAAAATGGTTGTTATCGGCCAGGCTGTGCACGGTGCCGGCCAGGGGGGCGGCCACGGGCGTGCCGGCGGGCACCCACACATCGGTGCCCAGGTGCAGCGAGCGGGGCTCGGTGGCGGCGTCGAAGTGGGGGCTGCGGCGGTAGATGACGCGGTTTTCGAGGTAGCCGCCGAGGCCCACGGTGGCGTGCTGGGCGGCCAGCATCTCGGCCACTACCTCGTCAAAAACGAAGGTGTCGCGCAGGCGCTCGGGGTGGGTGAGGAGCGGGTTGGCGGCCGTAAAATCGAGCTGGGCTACGCCGGCGCCGCTGAGCGCAAAAGGAAAAAGGGGCGCAAAAGTGGCCCGGTGGCGGGCAAGCAGGGCAGAAAGGTCAGTCATAAGAAGCGGCGAAGCTAGCACCGGGCCGGATGCTTTAGCCGGCTGGCCGGCACAAAGAGGGCCAGCCAGCGCAAAACAACGCCCGCGCCCTGCCCGGCTAGCCCCGGCGGCGCAAAAAGCGCGTAAGTGAAACTTCACCCGCCCCCAGCGCCGTAAATTTGCCCCTCTTAACCTAGCCTAGTTCTATGTCGTCGTACCTGACGCTCACCGTCGTTGCCCTCACCCAGGAAACCCCCGACACTGTTACCATTCACCTGCAGCGGCCCGATGGCCAGGCCGTGCCCAGCAAGCCGGGCCAGTTTCTAACCCTGCTTGTGCCCTGCGGCCCGGCTGGCGGCAAGCCCGAGCGCCGCGCCTACTCGCTCAGCAGCACCCCCGCCGAAGCCCCGCGCCTGTCCGTAACCGTGAAGCGCGTGACGGGCGGCCTGGTGAGTAACTATCTGCTTGATAACGTGCGCGTAGGCCAGCAGTACGAGGTGCTGCCGCCGCTCGGCAACTTCACTGTGCAGCCCAGCCCCAAGGCGGCGCGCTCCATTGTGCTCATCGGGGCCGGCTCGGGCATCACGCCGCTCATGAGCATGCTGAAGGCCATTGTGGCCGAGGAACCCCAGAGCCACGTGCTGCTCATTTACGGCAACCGCAACGAGGATATGGTTATCTTCAAAAAGCAGCTCGCCGACCTCGAAGCCAGCAGCCGCGGGCGCCTGCAAATCGAGCATGTGTATAGCCAGCCGCTGCACCCCGGCGGCGCGCACCAGCACACCGGGCGCCACAACCGTACCACCATTTTGCGGATTCTGGAGCAGCGCCACCAGTTTCCGGCCCCGCAGGCCGAATACTACATCTGCGGCCCCGAGGGCCTGATGACCGAGGCCCAGGCCGCCCTGGAACTGCTGAGCGTGCCCGCTAGCCGCGTGCGCCGCGAAAGCTTTTTGGCCGCCGCCGACTCGGCCGAAGCCGGTGATACCCACGGCGATGCCCTGGCCGGCGCCAATGATGGCAAGGTCACCGACCGCACCGTAACGGTGCAGTACGAAGGCAGCGACTACGTATTTGCGGTGCCCGCCAAGCAAACCATTCTCGACGCGGCCCTCGACCTCGACATCGACCTGCCCTACTCGTGCCAGGCCGGCGTGTGCACGGCCTGCCGCGGCAAGTGCCTCAGCGGCAAGGTGCATCTCGACGAGCGCGAGGGCCTGTCCGACGCCGAGCTGGCCAAGGGCTACATCCTCACCTGCGTGGCGCACCCGCTCACGGCCGATGTGGTAATTGAAATTGGCTGATAACCAGCCGGTAAGTCTGTGGAAACCGTAGTTTGCGGGGCTGAGGGATAAACTATTCGGGCGGCTGGCGATTAATTACGTAACTTGTATTCTATGGTGATTTCTGAGCTTGATACCCTAGCTAATTCGTTAGCCACCGATACCGCCCGCCCGCCCCGCCACTTCCTGCCCGAAGACTTTCGCGTGACCGACTGGACCGCGCTGGAGCCATTTTTTCAGGAGCTGCAGCACCGCGAAATTGCCGATGCCGCCGCCCTTGAGCGCTGGCTGCTCGACCGCTCCGAACTGGAGTCGGTGCTGAGCGAGGACCTGGCTTGGCGCTACATCCGCATGACCTGCGACACCCAGGACGAGGGCCGTGCGGAGGCTTTCCAGTTTTTTGTGCAGGAAGTGGAGCCCCTCACCGCGCCCTACGACCACGCCCTCAACGAGAAGCTGCTGGCTAGCCCTTTTCTGCCCGAGTTGGACCCCGCCCGCTACGGTGTGTTCCTGCGCTCGGTGCGCCGGGCGTCCGAGATTTATCGAGAGGAAAATATTCCGCTCAAAACCGAAATTTCGACCAAGCAGCAGCAGTACGCTGCCACCGTGGGCGCCATGACGGTAACCCTCGACGCCGAGGAAGTAACCCTGCCCCGCGCCGCCGACCGCCTCAAGAGCCTCAGCCGCCCGGTGCGCGAGCAGGCGTGGCGCGCCATTCAGGCCCGCCGCTTGCAAGACAGCCAGCCGCTCGACCAGCTCTTTACCGAGCTTGTGCAGCTGCGCCACCAAGTGGCGCTGAACGCGGGCTTTGCCAACTTCCGCGACTACATGTTTGCCGCGCTGGGCCGCTTTGACTACACGGCCGAGGACTGCTTCGACTTCCACTCGGCTATCGGGGCCACGGTGGTACCACTCATCAACGAGTTTGACGAGCAGCGCCGCGCCGCCCTCAAGCTGCCCGCCCTGCGCCCCTGGGACCTCGACGTGGACCCCAGCGGCCAGCCGCCGCTGCACCCATTTCAGACCGGTGCAGAGCTGATTGACAAGACGATAACCGTCTTTCAGCGGCTTGACCCCTTCCTGGGCGACTGCCTGCGCACCATGCGCCAGATGGGCCACCTCGACCTGGAAAGCCGCAAGGGCAAGGCGCCCGGCGGCTACAACTACCCGCTCGACGAAACCGGCGTGCCGTTCATTTTCATGAATGCCACGTCGTCCTTGCGCGATGTGGTGACGATGCTGCACGAGGGCGGCCACGCGGTGCACTCGTTTCTCACGCGCCGCCTGCCGCTCTCGGCCGATAAGCACCCGCCCTCCGAGGTGGCTGAACTGGCCAGCATGAGCATGGAGCTGATAAGCATGGACCACTGGGACGTGTTTTTCGACAATCCCGCTGAACTGCGCCGGGCCAAGAAAACTCACCTCGAAAGCGTGCTGGAAACCTTCCCGTGGGTAGCCACCATCGACAAGTTTCAGCACTGGGTTTACGAAAACCCGGGCCATACCGAAGCCCAGCGCCACCAGCGCTGGACCGAGATTTTCCAAAACTTCAACCAGCGCACCGTGAGCTGGAGCGGCTTGGAGCAATTTCGGCCCTACCTGTGGCAGAAACAGCTGCACCTCTACGAAGTGCCGTTTTACTACATCGAGTACGCCATGGCGCAGCTCGGGGCCATCGCCGTGTGGCGCAATTTCCGGCAAGACCCGGCCGCGGCGCTCGCCGGCTACCAGCGAGCGCTGGCGCTGGGCTACACCGTGCCCATTGGTGAGGTGTACGCGGCGGCGGGCATCCGCTTCGACTTCAGCACCGACTACCTGCGCCAATTGGCCGACTTCGTGCGCGAGGAGATGGCAGCGCTGTAGTTTTTCGGCTCACGCTGAAGCACGTAAAAAAAGCCCGGCCGGCGGCCGGGCTTTTTCGTGCCCAAAGCCCTGGCTGGGCTAGGTACCTTTGCGACCCGGCCAGTGAGCTACGCCTTGCGCCGCTGGCCCGTTCGTATGCTTACTGTTCCCGTAATTAATTCCTCGCGGCACCCGCTGCCCGAGTACCAAACTACCCACGCTGCCGGCCTCGACCTGCGTGCCGACCTGCCCGACGGGCCCCTCACCCTCGGCTCTTTGGAAAGAGTGCTGGTGCCCACCGGCCTCAGCCTGGCGCTGCCCGTGGGCTACGAGGCGCAGGTGCGCCCCCGCAGCGGGCTGGCCTACAAGCACGGTATTGGCATCGTGAACAGCCCCGGCACCATCGATGCCGACTACCGCGGCGAAATTAAAGTGCTGCTGGTCAATCTATCCAACGAGCCCTTTGCCGTGCACGACGGCGAGCGTATTGCCCAGCTGGTAGTGGCCCGCCACGAAACCATCGCGTGGCAGCCCGTCGAAGAGCTAAGCGAAACCGCCCGCGGCGCCGGCGGCTACGGCAGCACCGGTAAGTGATGTAGAAGCAGGAATGGGGCGTGAAGAATTACCACCTCGGTAATTCTTCACGCCCCATTCCTGCTTCTACATCAGCCTAGTGGGCCGGTGCCGTGCCGGCGGCGCGCTGGCGGGCAATGATTTGCAGGTTGCCGCCGGCCGAGTTAAGCTTCTGGCTTAGCTCGCGCAGCTTGTCGCCCACGCCGCCGAAGGCGTGCAGGGGCAGGGCCGACTGCGAGGTGAGGATGGCCAGCTTCTGAAACGAAGCGCCCATTGCGCCCACGTCGTTGCGCTGCAGGTGGCCGTTGAGCACGTCGAGCTCCTGCGCTACGGCGCGCACGGCTGGGTTATCGCTGCCGCTCAGGGCCTGGTACCAGTTGCCGACCTGCTGCTGGCCCGCGCTGGTGTCTTGAACAAAGCCGGCGTTGATGGCCGCAAACAGCGCTTGGATGCTGGATTCGATTTCGGAAATGAAGTTCATGGTGCAAAAGTAAGGCGCCCTTGCCCTAACGTAGCCGCGCGCCGGGCAGTTATAGCACAGCTTGGGCCTAGCCCGGCGCGGCCCCACCTTTGCGGCTTCCCATTGCCCATTCTTTTTCAATGCAACTCACCACCTTAGCCGACCTCGAACAGGCGCAGCAGCGCCTGCTAGGCCTGGTGCGGCGCACGCCGCTGCTGCCGCTGGCCCTGCCCGAGCTGGGCACCGAGCAGGTCTACCTCAAACCCGAGAGCCTGCAACCCATTGGCTCCTTTAAAATAAGGGGCGCTGGCAACCGCATTCTGGCCCTCAGCGAGGCCGAGCGGGCGCGGGGCGTGCTGGCCTACAGCAGCGGCAACCACGCGCAGGGCGTAGCCTACGCCGCGCGGCAACTGGGGCTGCGGGCCACCATCATCATGCCCACCAACGCGCCGCAGGTGAAGGTGGCCGCCACCCGCGCGCTGGGCGCCGAGGTCGTGCTCTACGACCCGGCCCACGAAAAGCGCGAGGCCGTGGCCGCCCGCCTGCTGGCCGGCGCCGCCGAGCCGCCGGTGCTGGTGCCACCCTTCGACGATGCCCACGTGATAGCCGGCCAGGGCACCGTGGGCCTCGAAATCTTCGCGGACCTACCCAGCGTGGAACTGGTGCTGACGCCCGTGGGCGGCGGTGGGCTGCTGGGCGGCGTGGCTGCGGCCCTCAAGCTGCTAAAGCCGAGCGTCAAAGTCATCGGCGTAGAGCCCGAGCTGGCCGCCGATGCCCAGGCGTCTTGGCGCGCCGGCCGGGTGGTGGAGTGGGCCGCCGCCGACACCAACCGTACCCTGGCCGACGGCGTGCGTACGCTGGCCGTGAGTGAGTTAACCTTCGCCCACATCCGGCAGTATGCCGACGATATCGTGACCGTGAGCGAGGCCGAGCTGCGCGCCGCCGCGCGCCGCCTGCTGCTGGAGGCCCGCCTGGTGGTGGAGCCCACGGCCGCCCTGCCGCTGGCCGCGCTGCTGCGCCACCGGGCTACGTTGCCCCCCAGCCAGCACACGGTGCTGGTGCTCACGGGCGGCAACGCCGACCCAGCCACGCTCATCGACTTGCTGCAAGGCTAAAAAGAACGCCTAGCGCTGGGCTAGCCAGCGTTCGGGCGCATCTTTGTGCCCCCGAGCAGCCCAACCGAAACGGGCCAAATGGAGTAAGGCTCTTTATTATTCTGAAAACACCTACCACCCAACTTCGCTGATGAAAATTATCGTCCCGATGGCCGGCATGGGCAAGCGCATGCGCCCGCACACGCTCACCGTTCCCAAACCTCTCATTCCCATTGCGGGCAAGCCCATTGTGCAGCGCCTCGTGGAAGACATTGCCCGCGTGTGCAACGAGCCCGTGGAGGAAGTGGCCTTCATCATCGGCCGCTTCGGCGCTACCGTCGAGAAAAGCCTCGTGGCCATTGCCGAGTCGGTGGGCGCCAAGGGTACCATCTACTACCAGGACGAGCCGCTGGGCACCGCCCACGCCATTCTGTGTGCCAAGCCCTCGCTGAGTGGCAACGTGGTAGTGGCCTTCGCCGACACCTTGTTCAAGGCTGATTTTAAGCTGGACTCCAGTGTTCCAGGCACCATCTGGGTGCAGAAAGTGGCGGACCCTAAGCCGTTTGGCGTGGTGAAGCTGAACGAGCAGGGCCAGATTACGGAGTTTGTGGAAAAGCCGCAGGAGTTCGTGTCGGACCTCGCCATCATTGGCATCTACTACTTCCAGGACGGCGAGTACCTGCGCGATGAGCTGCAATACCTGCTCGACAACGACATCAAGGACAAGGGCGAATACCAGCTCACCAACGCCTTGGAAAACATGAAGAACAAGGGTACCGTGTTCGTGCCCGGCCAGGTAACCGAGTGGCTCGACTGCGGCAACAAGGATGCCACCGTATTCACCAACCAGCGCTACCTCGAATACCTGAAGGAGCGCGGCGAGAAGCTCGTGGCTGATTCGGCTAAAATTACCAACTCGGTGATTATCGAGCCGGTGTACATTGGTGAGAACGCCGTGATTACCAACTCGGTAGTAGGTCCGCACGTGTCGCTGAGCGCCGATGCCAAGGTCGAAGACTCGCGCCTCTCGAACTCCATCGTGCAAAGCGCGGCCACCGTGCGCCACGCCAACGTGGCGAACTCGATGATTGGCAACAGCGCCAGCCTCACCGGCCGCCCCAACGACTTGAGCGTGGGCGATTTTAATGCGCTGCAAGTGTGACGTTTTTAGCGCTGCGTGCGTTGATGAGCGGCGTGGTTCCCGGTGGGAGCTGCGCCGTTTTTCATGAAGCCCCGTACATTCGTCGGACAGGATTTTGGTTTGCCTTTTATGCGTATGCGTCTGGTTGCGGTGAGTGCAGTGGTGATAGGCCTGTGGGCCGGGGCTAGCCGTGCCCAGGGAGTCAGCCCCGTCGGCCGGTTCGATTCGGTGGCCGTGAAGCCCGCCAAGCTGAGCCGCAAAGAGCGCAAGGAGCTGGCCCAGCGCGCCGAAATCGAGGCCAAAAAAATAGCCGCCCGCCCGCCGCTCTCCGCCCGCGAGCGCGAGCTGAGCGAGGCGCTCTACACCGACGGGGTGAAGTACGTCATCCTCGAAGACTACCCCAAAGCCCTGGAGCGCCTGCTGAAAGCCTACACGCTGATGCCCGAGAACGCGGCCGTCAACTACAAGCTGGCCGAAGCTAACTTACTGAGCGGCAACCTGCGCGACGCCACTGGCTACGCCGAGGCGGCCGTGAAGCTGGATGCCAAAAACCCGTATTACTACCTGCTGCTGGCCCAGGCGCAGGCCAGCCAGAAGCAGTACGAGGCCGCCACCACCACCTACGCCAGCCTGGTGAAGGAGGTGCCCAACTCAGGCAGCTACCTTTTTCAGCTGGCCGACCTCTACCTGGCCCAGAACAAGCTGCCCGAGGCGTTGGCTACCCTTGAGAAGGCCCAGGCGCAGTTTGGCAACGTAGACGAGATTGCCTTCAAAAAGCAGCAGATATACCTGCGCCAGAACAACCTGCCGCTGGCCCTCAAAGAGGGTGAAAACCTGATTGCGGCCAACCCCACCGAGCCCCGCTTCGTGCTGGCCCAGGCCGAGATGTATGCCGCCAACAACCGCTTGCCCGACGCCGTGCGGGTGGCCGAGCAGGCGCTGCGCCTCGACCCCGGCAACCCCCAGGCCCGCCTGATTCTGGCCGACGTGTACCGGCAGCAAAACCAGCCCGCCGAGGTAGAAAAGCAGCTGCGGCTGGCCTTCGACAGCCCCGCGCTGGAAATCGACCAGGCGGTGCGCATCCTGGGCAACTACGTCAAGCAACTGCCCGACCCCAAGGTGGCGCCGCTGGCCCTCGACCTGGCCGCGGCCACCGTGCGCAGCCACCCCCGCGAGGCCAAGGCCTACGCCGTGGCCGGCGACGTGCAGATGCAGGCCGGCCGCCGCAAGGAAGCCCGCAATACCTACCTCAAAGCCCTCAAATACGACAAGTCGAAGTACCAGCTCTGGCAGCAGGTGGTGCTGCTCGATGCCGAGCTGAGCCAGACCGACTCGCTGCTCGTGCACACCGACGCGGCGCTCGAACTGTTCCCCAACCAGGCGCCGCTGTGGTTTTACAACGGCGTGGGCCGCCTGCTCAAAAAGCAGCCCCGCGAGGCCGTGCAGGCCCTGGAGCACGGCCGCCGGCTGGCCGCTGGCAGCCCCGAGCAGCAAAGCCAGTTCGACTCGCAATTGGGTGATGCTTACCAGGAATTGAAGGACTACGCCAAGTCGGACGCGGCCTACGACGCGGCCCTGGCCGCCGACCCCGACAACTACGGCGTGCTCAACAACTACAGCTACTACCTGAGCTTGCGCGGCGAGAAGCTCGACAAGGCCAGGGAAATGTCGGGTAAGACCGTGGCCAAATTTCCCGACAACGACACCTACCTCGACACCTACGCCTGGGTGCTCTACAAGCAGAAGGACTACGCCGGTGCCAAGCAGAGTTTGGAAAAAGCCCTGCGCACCACCAAGGACGCGAGTATCCTGGAGCACTATGGCGACGTACTGTGGCAACTTGGCGAGCATAGCGGGGCCGTGGCCGCCTGGCAGCGCGCCCGCAAGGCCGGCCCCGGCACCTCGCCGCTGCTCGACCGCAAAATCAAAGACCAGAAATTGTATGAATAAAGCCGCATTGCTCCTGGCCGGGCTAGCCCTGGCGGGCTGCCACCGCGCCGTATCTACCAAGTCGGGCTCGCTCACGGCGGGCACCTCCGAGCCCGTGAAGGTGACCACCCCGGCCGGCGTGAAGACCACCAATACCAACTTTGCCTACCTCAACGGCCGTGGCAAGGTGCATTTCAAGGCCAAGGGCAACGAGCAGTCGGCCAACTTTGCGCTGCGCATGAAGCGCGACTCGGCCATCTGGCTGTCGGGCTCGCTGCTGGGCATTGAGGGCGTGCGCGCCCTGCTCACGCCCGACTCGGTGCGCGTGGTTGACCGCATTCACAAGACCTACTTCGCCGGCGACTACGCCTACCTGAGCCAGCTGCTGAACGTGCCCGTGACCTACCGCCAGATGCAGGACATTCTGCTCGGCGACTACCAGCCCGCCCCCCAGGGCGCCGTGCTGGTGGTGAAAACCGAGGGCGACAACCAGAGCGTGACCTACCCCGTGGCCCCGCTCGTCATGGAGCAGCTCGTGAGCAGCGCCACCGGCCGCTTGCAGCAGCTGAAGGTGAGCGAGAGCGCCGCCCAGCGCAGCCTCACCGTGGGCTACGCCGAGTTTCAGAAGCCCACCGGCTCTGACCTGCCCTTTGCCTTCACCACCAACGTGCTAGGGCAGCAGGGTGGCACTGAGGCCACCTCGGCTACCCTCAACTACCAAAAAGTAGAAGTGGGCAGCGGCCACCTGGATTTTCCGTTCAGCATCCCGAAGGGCTACACCCGGCAGACCAAAGTGAAGAAATAGCCAGGCTAGGGGGCAATTTTTAAGGCTGCCCAGGCTCCTTACTGGCATATGCGCCGTGTCTTGGCAAGCAAGGCACGGCGTTCGTGCGTTATTTTGTGCCGCAGTGTCTCGTTTGCTGCCCCAGCTTTGTTCGTGATTTTCGTTTTGTTCCTGCGTTCGCGCCGGGCCTTGGCTGGCCTGGCTAGCCTAGCGCTGCTGGGGCTGTTGGCCGCACCCGCCGCCGCCCAGCGCCACCGCCCGGCGAAGGAGAAAAAAGCGGCGCCCACCAAACGCTCGGCCGCCCGCCGCCCGCGCACCCGCGCCAAGAGCAAGGAGCAGCTAGAGCGCGAACGCCAAGCCAACCTCAGCCGCATCGAGGAGGCGGGCAAGGTGCTGACCCAGACCACCCAAAAAAAGCAGGCCACGCTGGGGCAACTCAACGTCATCAAGGAGAAGCTGACGGTGAAGCAGGGCCAGATTCAGCACATCTCGACCCAGCTGCAAGGCATCGAGACCAACGTGCACCAGACCGTGAAGCAGGTGCTGAGCACCCAGGAGCAGCTGGCCCGCCTCAAGGAAGAATACGGCCACCTGATGTACGCGGCCTCCAAAACGAGTAGCGGCTTCAACCAGCTCATGTTCTTATTTGCGTCGGAGTCGTTCAACCAGTTTGTGGTGCGGCTTCGCTACGTGCGCCAGTACACCGAGGAGCGCCAGAAGCAGGCCCTGCGCATCGTGGGCGCCCAGCAGCAGCTCAGCCACGAGCTCGACGGCCTCACCCAGCAGCGCCAGCGCCAAAAAAGCCTGCTTACCACGCAGCTGGTCGAAAACCGCAACCTGCTGGGCCTCAAAACCGAGCAGGACGAAGTAGTGCAGCAGCTGAGCCAGCAAGAGCAGGGCCTGCGCCAGGAGCTGGCCGAGCGCCAGCAGGCCGTGGCTCGCCTCGACGACCTCATTGCCCAGCGCGTACGCGAGGAAATAGCCCGTGCCGCCCACGCCGCTAGGCTAGCCGCCATCGC
>Ga0160429_1000295_pt1 | contig 55537 bp, 60 predicted proteins | sample SolpanmetagenomR_FD_108199 | JGI IMG/M metagenome (GOLD analysis project Ga0160429, IMG submission 108199) | Solar panel surface microbial communities from Lawrence Berkeley National Laboratory, California, USA - R | ecosystem: Engineered > Built environment > Solar panel > Unclassified ... | reverse complement strand
CCTCAACCCACCCCCCCCCCACAAAAAACACCACACACCACCCCCACACAAAAACAAATCCCCACCCCCCCCCCCCCCCCCCCCCCCCCCCCCCCCCCCCACCCCCCCCCCCCACACAACACCCCCCCTCCCCCCCCCCCCCCCCCCCCCCCCAACAAACCCCCCCCCCCCCCGACGGAGAAAACCCCCCGCAAAAGACAAAAAAAATAAAGAAGGGACTGACCGGGGGACCGGCCGCGGGGGGAGGATCACCATTCCCCCCCCCCCCCCCCCCCGAAAGAGATCGAAGTATCAAGAACATCTGCAGGCACTGTAGACAGAATATGGAGATTGTGTATCAGCAGGCATGGTCGAAGCACCAAGCCCAGTACATTCACTCAACTGATGAAGTGAACTCGGTCGCGTTGTCCCACATTAACAGGTCCTTGCCTGAAAGATTGCCTGAAAGAACAAGAAATAGGTAAGGGGGAAGGAAACACGAGCTCGCTGAAACAGCTCAAAAACAGCTCTTAAATTCTCAAGCCCTCGAGATGAGAACTAAATTGCGATTAAGCGAAGTGAAATCCACCTCCGGTACTAGTACCTGGTACTCTGCGCACCTTTTATAACTTTGACTTGCATACTCAATTACATGTAAGGACGCCGGACTTCGAAGCTTACCCCTAGAATGCACCTCATCATGACATTTGAAGCATGCCTACCATGGCTGCGACCGAAGTTGCTTTGAGGCAACGTATGATCAACGAGGTGATGCGGCGGAGTCCGGCTCGTGGTTTTACTGGGCCTAAGGCCATTAAATCTGAACTTGTCCGGACGAGTTGATGAGCCATATTTACAAGAACGAAGGCGCCAATGCATACGTCACGATCATGCAGGCTGCTTTCTCCTGCATGGAGAATGGCACACGGCATTCTACCATCTAGCAGACATCACGTCTGAATTGGGCCTGAGGCCAATCTTGAGCCTGAAGTTATGGACACGGATGGCCCTGTCACCGCTTACTGAAAGTACAAGGGTAGACTTGCGAAGCGCCACCACATCAAATCGTCGGGGGCACCTGCACCATATTCGCTTCTCTCACCACCGCCTTCATACTCCGATCTTCCCCAGCCAGATCCGCCGGCGTACGCGTAGTCGACAAATACCATCTTGGCTAATCGTCGCCGTTCGAAGTCGCCATGCCTCCTCCCCGTTGCTCGGAGGAGAACATGAGTGTCTCGGATCAACTGGACGAGACAACTGAGATTGGAGGTAATTTCGTGGCTGAGGTGGCGCATTGGTCGCGTGGTAGACGACAATGAGTCTTCGTAGTCAGTGACGAGATGGGTTTACCATCAGGCACGATACAATTTGGAAACTGAATCGTCAAGCCCTCGAGATGTGAGTGATTGAATATAGGTAGACATGGGAAAAACTGTCATGATAATTTGAAGGTTTTAACACTGACCTACTAGCGTTATTCAATAAGCAGACGACTCTACCATCTCCTACGGCTTTTCGCAAGAAGTATGGATCAGATGCCAAATCCAAGTTTTTCTCGGTTTCTGATATCAAGGTCTTCGGCTCACGAGAGTTCGGGCTATACAAATAGATCAAGACAATACGATCAGACGCGTTCATTTCCTCGCTCACCATACAGAATCACAGTTTCATAGCGTTGCATCAATGGATATGGCTATTCTACTCGATAAGATTTGGAACTTCACACGACCAGCAACCAAAACTACTACGAACGGAAGCAGTCACGTTCTGATATTGAGAAGGGGGTGGGAGAGCTAGCATACTGAGTGTCCTTGAATGCGCCAGTGCAGTGTGTTAATGCCACTGTCAGCTGGGAAAAGCAAGAATAAGATGCAGTTACGCATCGCGAAAACACCAGTATGAAAACTTTGAGAGGGATCGTCTGCGAGAAAAGCACAATACCCGGTTGAATGACAATAGCAAGGTCTCTAAGTGTGTTTCAGCATGATCTTCGTTGAACCATTGACGGTGTGCAATGAAGGCTTTTCGCTGTATTCCGCGCGTTTCATAGTCTCCTAATCTTCTCTTGCACAACCAGCCGTGATGATTCCTCCCTCTTCTGGCATGACATGCGTGTTCCTTCACGACTCCTGCAGCGATGCCTGAGACAAAGCGCCAGCCTCTTTCTTTTTCTTTCCACCTCTATATTTCTTCTTCTTCGCCGGTGCATCCGCAACACTAACCGTACCCTGTTCGACATCCTCTCCCGCATTTTTCAGCTTCTCCATACAACTAATATACCCCATCAAATCTCTATTCGTCTCCTCCACCTCACTCTTCCCTCTGGTCAACTCTTCAACCTGGCTCTGTAGCCACTTAACTCTCTCCAGCAAACTATCATTCATCACCTCCTTCTCCTGCGCATCCTTCCTGATCTGCCTGAAAAGCGCATCTGCCTTCTCGGCACGGCGTTCGGCTCGTCCCTTTTCCTTCTCCAGTGCTGGTAGTGTTTCCTCGAGGATGGTATGATGTGATGATTCAAGCTCTTGCGTGCGGGCGATGGCGTATTGCGCTTCTTGACTGGCTACCTCAGCAGCTGCGTTGGCTTTTGCGGCTTTATCAGCAGCTCGATCGAGTTGTTCTTGGAAGTAGAGCCGTTGACTGTCGAGCTGGCTGGAGAGTAAGGTAGTGTATTCGTGGCTCATTTTGTCAATCTTCTCGCCATCTTGGTCGGAAGTGTAGTTACTGGGATTTCGCAAACTACTGGAATGTGCGGAGGGGAGCTCGACGAGTTTTCCATTGGATTTGTCTTGGAGTAGACGATGGACGTAGTTGTCGCCTGCATAGTCCCAGATGTGTTGATCTGTCTGGTCCATGGCGAAGGCGTGATCTGTTTGTTTGAAGTGGTCTTGTGCGTGAGCTTCGTCGTACCGCCCGCAACCGACGTTGCCACAGATGAGACTAGTTTGAGTTAGTGTGATCAGAAGCAGTAGGTTGTTACCGAAGGAGAGCTTACCAGATCCACAGGTTCGAGGTAGCTCCACAAGTCATGCAAGCAGAATCCTCAGCAATCAGGTGGCTTGTCTTTTGTACAGGATCGTCCTGTGTATATCGACAAACAGGACATCCACTTCCACGCCACTTCTGCAAACAGGCACAGTGGAAGACGTGCTGACAAAACACCGTCGCGAGACCTGTCGTGTCATCCATACGCTCGAGACAGACTGGACATGTCGGCAGCTCGACTAGACATATAGTATTGAAGGCGTCCGATTTGGTTGACAAAGACGTGTTAGCAGATGGAACCGGGTTTGCGATGGCTGGGGTGAAAGGATCGTTCGACATATTGGGAAAGCTTTCCGGATCCTTGTTGGTTTCTTGTGCCTGGAAGGATATTGATTTGATGAAGACGATGTGAGCATTCTCAGGCTGATCAGGTCAGTCAATATGGTGAACTGCACACTGAATCAGACGGCTTCACTTACCTCCATACTATTGAATAGCTTGCCATTCCAGTCTCTCTGCCACTTCTTTGCCGCATTGCTCTCTCTAAACTTCAGGAGTACCATGAACCTATTCGACCTGTCTGACCGAACCAGCCTGAAATGGCTGACCAGATCTCTGGTTTCCTCTCCAACCCATCCAAGTAGATCTGACGGCGTCATATACGACGGTACTGCAAGTATACATAATGTCGTGCAGTCCTTATCCAGAAATGCTGTATCCTCATCAATCTTGCTTTCTTGTCCCGGTATTCCAATATCTGGTATTTCGTCCTCATCTCGGTACAAATGCACTACGCCCCAACCGAATTGAGTTGTCTTTGGATTTGTAGGGGTATATCTTGCTGTCAGAGGTAGTGTAGCTCCTGGTGCTGTTGGTCGTTGACTAGGACGTGTCTCAGCTCTGGGTTGTGTTTCTGCGGTCTCCATGTCGACGCTATCGATGCAGAGCTTTGAAAATCTCCAATCCTTTTTGGAGCCCTTGGCAGATTCTGTACACTGATGTTTCTCTGGTGAGGATGTCCTCTTTTCCCGTATAGCGAGCTTCTTGTCGCTGTTTGAGGTTCTTGAGCTTGATCTTCGCCGCGCTTGCCAGTAGCTCCCGCTTTCGTGATTGCGCTGATCCCAACCACTTCTTGTCCGTCTAAACTCTTTTCTCGGGGCAAGTACTGTGGTCCAGGAGGTTTGGTGGTGATTGGGCAAGCTCTCGGCAAAGAGGTTGAGATTCTGTTGTGGTATATATGGCGGCACAGTCTCAGTTGAAGCTGGTGGAATTGCTGATTCCGGGAGTGTTACGTCCGACGAGTAGTGATATAGCTCAAAGGCGAGATGAAAGTAGTACGATGACATGGGCGTCAAGAAAGTGCCATTCGACTGGATCAAGCTGTGGTTGCGGTGTCGAGAAATGCCAGATGATTGTTACCGCTCGAGCGCAAGACTATCTCTGAACAACGGATCCGGAGGTAAGGTATGGCCGGCAGGTCTTTGCACAAGTTCTATTAGATTGTATGAGAAGTGACTCACGATGTTGTAAGAAGAGGTTGTGATTGCTCGCGTGATCCGGTCTAGATTCGGGAAAGCATGTGAGAAGCGGCTGTCACTGGACTCAAAAGCGCAAAAGCATCTTATTGTCAACACCTTTCAAACAGAACAAAGAAGAATACACAAAAGACAAATCACAAAGGACAAATTGATCTTGAAACAGCCTTCAAGGCCTACATCAGATTGTGAACTAGACTAGATCTTGGTGCCGTGCGGACACAGATATGCCAACCCAATCTCTCGAACCATGTCCTTCAATTGTCTTGAAGAACGCCTAACCCATTATGTACATTAAGAGTCGTTAAAAGCGCAGCCATCTTCAAGCCACGATATCAGTTTCCGCCACGCAGACGAAGGACAAGGTGGAGAGTACTCTCTTTCTGGATATTGTAGTCGCTCAACGTCCTGCCATCCTCCAACTGCTTACCAGCGAAGATAAGTCTCTGCTGGTCTGGTGGAATTCCCTCCTTGTCCTGAATTTTCGACTTGACATTGTCAATCGTGTCAGAAGACTCGACTTCCAGCGTAATCGTCTTTCCAGTCAGGGTCTTGACGAAGATCTGCATACCACCGCGAAGTCTGAGTACAAGGTGTAGTGTCGATTCCTTTTGGATATTGTAGTCGCTCAGTGTTCGGCCGTCCTCCAATTGCTTTCCGGCGAAGATAAGACGTTGTTGGTCTGGTGGAATACCCTCCTTGTCTTGAATCTTTGACTTGACGTTGTCGATTGTGTCTGACGATTCAACTTCTAGCGTGATCGTCTTGCCAGTGAGAGTCTTGACGAAGATTTGCATACCACCACGCAGACGGAGGACAAGGTGCAGGGTTGACTCCTTCTGAATATTGTAGTCTGAGAGGGTACGTCCATCTTCGAGTTGCTTGCCTGCAAAGATCAAGCGTTGCTGGTCTGGTGGGATACCTTCCTTGTCTGAAGCGAGATGTCAGTTGAGATTGTGACGAATGTGTATGAATCAAGTGGCGTACCTTGGATCTTGCTCTTGACGTTGTCGATTGTGTCGGAGGACTCAACCTCGAGAGTGATCGTCTTGCCAGTGAGTGTCTTAACGAAGATTTGCATACCACCACGAAGTCTAGCATCGTTAGTGGCGCTCGAGTGGGGAAGAACAGCTCTGCTTACCTGAGAACCAAGTGGAGAGTTGACTCCTTCTGGATATTGTAGTCGGAAAGGGTGCGACCGTCTTCGAGCTGTTTGCCGGCGAAGATCAAGCGCTGTTGGTCAGGAGGGATACCTTCCTTATCCTGGATCTTGCTCTTGACGTTGTCGATAGTATCAGAAGACTCAACCTCGAGGGTGATAGTCTTGCCGGTCACTGTGGCGACTTGTCAGTAGATGCGACGACGAGAGAGATGTGGCGAATGCGGAGAAGGTACTTACAGGTCTTGACGAAGATTTGCATGATTGCGGTGTGCTAAGAGTGTAGTTCTTGTTGGTGTTAAGACTGGTGGTGTGTGTGAGCGAGACAGTCGGTTGAGATAAGTGTTGCAGAAGTGGTGGTGGAAAGTAGTGAAGTGAAGTGAAGGAAGAAGGGATGAAGCGGTAGGTTCGGCTTATGTAGGAATGATGACAGCTCGAAAATGCGGGGAAATGCGAAAGGGGAAAGTGCCAGAAAGCGCACGCAGCTTATCGTAATCGAACGCCACAAAGCAACACTGCCACGACGCGAACGCCACACTGGTCGTCATCACAACTCACACGTTCTGAACAAGAGAGTAAACGCAGCTAGGGGTGTCGTGTTACTCTTATTAGGGTATCCATTCTATCAAGTATCTCGACAGGTGTGAAATGGAAGGCACATGACACATGCATACTAGCTGAAGATGAAAGATTACTCTTCCACTTGGCTCTCAGTTTCCGATAAAGAGGATTGTGTTAATCATATTATCCATAGCTTGTGGGTATACCGTGGGTAGTCTTCTGAGCAATCCATCAGCTGACGGCGAAGTCTGTCTATGTATCGCGTCCCATTTACACTCTTTGGCCTCGAAGACCCTGCCTCAGTGCCCATCAATGTAGTTGACGCGCTCACTCTTTGTGCACATGATGTTCGCTTAAAGGTAAGCTCTTGTGCTGTTCGCAACCCTTTCCCATGCAGCACCAGCTACACCACCAAACACGGCAGCGCTTCTCGCCGCATTTGCGACGATCGGAGCACCCCATCCATTCATGCCAGCGCTATGAAGAACACGGAACAACCATGTGGTGCCAAATGTCCTCTGGACTGTAGACGCAATTGCAGCTACACATTCGTGTTAGCTCAAAGTTCTGCTCGTCAGAATTGCGAAGGTATTTACCAAATCGAGGACCAATGAATGTGAAACCCAATGCATTCAGTAGTGGTCCAGTCAGAAGAGCAGGGCAGAAGAAGATGGCGCCATTAGCAACGTAGAAGGCTGTCTGTCCAGGGTTGTTTCTGATGTATTCGAGTATCTCGTTTGGAACTTCGGTGAGAGGGAGCTCCAAGACCTCGTTGAACCTGTCGCCGAGTAGCTCTTTGAGTTTCTCGAGGATTGCTGCTCCTGCGGCTGCTGTGGCGTTCATTGTCGAGGATGGTGTAGTCTGACAAAGAGACTTGATGTGTGTTTGTGTTTGTAGAGGTCCTGATCGTCTATGCTTGCGACGATCTAGGCAATATCTAGTGAGGTAGATGAGTTGGATTGATCGATGAGGAAAGATGCCAGGAAAGAAGAAGAAAGAAGCAGAACGGAGGTAGTGGGATTTTGGAAAGTGAATTAAGGTGATGTCTTTCAAGCAAGCTCTCAGGGTTCCGTGAGTCAAACACACCATGTGGCTGGATCTGAAACATGACCGGCTTCTTCTACCTGAAACAAAAGAGCAAGGCGGTTCTCTGAAGATGAAAACAATCAGAGACTTCAACACAATCAAGTGTGAGCGCTGAAGGATTGCTAAGTCATTATTTTGTCGTTGTAAGAATGCAATCTATCATACCAAACAAGACGTGTAAAATGATTGTCGCCAAAAGGGTGTGAAACATGCGATCCTTCCAAAAACAATCGTCCTGCTTTTCCCCTTTCCTCATCGATATCCACCGTCTCTGTTTCTGCTCTGTGATCTTCCTCTACCGTCATCATAATAGTCATCTCTCCTGTTACGACTTCCTCCTCTTGACTCTGCTCTTCTCCTGGATGAGCTGCGATGACGACGCTTTTCTCCTCGGTCCCCACGTTCTCGCCTGTCATCGTTCTTGTGGTGGTGATGTACCCATAATGATATGAACTAGAAGCTCGTTAGAATCCTTCAAGGTCAAGGCCAATACTGAATAGTCATCTCCACTTACTATGGTGAAAAAGAATAGGATAATCTCAATAACGGCAAGTCCAAAGCTCGCCTTGAGCAAGTTGCAAAAGTTTCCAAAGTCATAGACGTTGTAAGCACTCTCCAGGTATATCGGACTTTGCAGATTCGGACTGCTACAGCTCAATCCAGCAACTGGTCCAAGTACGACAACACCACCAATTAGGCCGCCAAAGATCAAGAGGTCCACCAGTGCGACGAGGTAACCGTTCTTCTTTGTGAGTCCATATAGCAGCATCGTAAGCAAAGTCCAGACGCTAGCAATGACGACGACAATAAAGAGGACGAGGACGAATGCTGGCGCGAGTTGATTGTGACTGACGTAGTTGTGGACGATTGCGGACAACATGCCCAATGGTGGGATGAGGAACGTCAACTCCAGAAGTCTGAACACAAAGAAGAATATTCCTGGAAGCATCGTGAGATGAAGGTCGCCTTAGACGCCGATGCGCTGGTCGTGTGCTCTTTGAGCGTGTGCCTCCGATATATTATGATTCCAAGGCAGTATGTCTGGTGATTCGCACAAGGTCTGACGAGCAACACTGATTACCAGGTAGATGATTATTGCGACGAGCAAAGCAGAAAGCAAGTAAGTATTTGCCTTGGGATTTTGTCTAAGCAGAACAAGCACGAGGTCACACACAATCATTAAGCACGAGCACAATCAAAGAAAGCACGACCTCATAAGAGGTTGACGCTAAGAGTGGCAGGAGGAGAGGCGGGCGAGGAGGCTGGTAATCATTAATGGACCCCTTGTCACGTGACTTAGGCAACCTTTTAGTCACCTCTTTATTTTTTTGATATTCTTAATGACATTTCAGCGGCTCCAGCAAGAGTATTCCATTCGAGTTCTAAAGAAGTATCCTTGTTGCAGAGATAAGGTAGCAGCCTAGCAGGCTTACTCTCTCCCTGTTGTCCCACATAATATCCTCCATGTGCAACGATATCAGCCACTATTATCTCGGCACATTCTCCCCTGATTTTCTCGAAGCCAGCGCCTTACTGTTATGCTTCAACTAGAATTGACCAGCAATCTCCACAACCTAGGTGAAATGAATACACCTTTATGGTATGAGCAGGCCAGCTGAGTTCGCACTTCAGGTAGGTGGGATTGGCTGATGCTAAAGTACTGTAGCAGGTTTTACCTATAAGGGGTTACCTGGATGGATGAAGGATATTGACCACGGCTTCCTTCGTGTTCTGACTTCGGGTCTCAGCTGAATTCGACTATCCACGCGCCTAAAGGTAATCGCTGCCGAGCCTTAATTCTCAGCTCTTGGCTAATCAGCCCAAACTGACCAACCGCAAGGTCAACCTTACAAGGGCGTGTACCTGTACCTGTGGCAGTAATTAGACCAGGCTTGCAGCTGAAAATAGTCGCCCAATACACGTCCGGTCCTTGCTGCAGCCTCAAAATGAGTGCTATGCATGTTGTATGTACTAGTAACGTCCTGTCCTTCTGCTATTCCCTTGATTACCTGCTAAGAGACATTCCGTCTTTCGACCTTTTCCATCCTTTCCTAGAGCATCACCATGCACCGCTCATTCACTTGCACGCCACGGGCACTCTTCTTCCTTGCCGTGCTTACGTTCGTGCTTATCTCTTCTCAGCTTGCGTCACAATCCAATTATGTTGATTTTGATGATTATCTGCCATCCCAAGAAAGACTTCTCAACTCTGTTGGCTTAACAACACTGAAGGATCAATCAACGACATTGCAAGATCAGGCCAATTCAACGTTATTGCAAGACCAAGTCAACTCAACAATAATACCAGACGAAGCTGTTAACACAACAACGATAAATACATACATCGAACCCGTCCAACGACCCACGATTGCTCGAGTATATATGCAATATGGCGAAGGGTTTTGGGAAGACGACCTTTTGCTAGACGAAGTGTACAATCAGACACTTGAAAGCCACCTTGCTTATGATAGGAGACATGGGTACGGCTCGTTTGTGCTGACGAAAGACATCTACGATGGTATCTGGAATAAAGTGGTATATCTGGCTTCCATCATCGGCACAGAATTGATAAAACCGGAAGAAGAACGGCTGCAATGGCTCTGGTGAGTTTCTTCTTACAAATTCCAGCAATGGATAGATGTGCTGACAAAGCTTCTAGCTGGACAGACACGGACACAATATTGATGAACCCAGTACTGCCAATTGAGACATTCCTACCACCAGAAGACTTTAGCGACGTAGACCTTATCGTTGCCGAAGATTGGAACGAGATGAACGCTGGCGTTTTCTTGATTAGAGTTAGTAAATGGAGTATGCGATATATGTCAGATGCAATCGCATATCGAGACTACCATGAAGATGAAGACCTTACCTGGGCCGAGCAAGGTAAGCACACCGCTTTATATCATAATGATGACACTGACAATCTCGCTAGACGCAATGCTGAGATTACTAGAAGCTCATTCCGACTATCGAGAAAAAGCGGCCTTCGTGCCCATGCATTTCATCAATGGATATCACGATCACCGAAACGACGATGGTTCTGTAGATGACGACGCTGAATTGGACGAGTGGGACTTTCGACAGGGAGACCTTATGATACACTTTGCTGGTCCTGGTAAAAAGCAGATGCTGCCAATATACATGGACATCGCTATGCAGCATGATCCAGCTTGGGAAATGCCATTAGAAAAGACGAATCTGCCGCAAGAGATTGAGGAGTTCTGGAATAAGGAGCGTACAAGAAGAGATGAGAGAAGACAACAAGAGGAGGAAGAAGCAGGGAGAGAATCGGAGGAGGACGAAGCAGAGGAGAATGACGAGGAGGATGACAACGAGAAGGAGAAAGACGAGGAGCAGAAGGACGACGAGGAGCAGGTGAATGCAAAGGAGAAGGACAATGAGGAGAAGAAGGAAGATGACGAGAAAGAGGAGGACGATGAGGAAGAGTACGATATTGTATACGTGAACGAAGACGGTTCACCAGCCATAGATCTTATCAAAGAGGACACCGATGGATTGGAGAAACCAAAGAATGAGCGGTGACAGAGATTGTCCTTTCCATAGCAATCTTAGTCTGTGTTTCACGTCTCCGGGACTTTTTTGTCATCTCGTCCTGTCTCTTCCTCAGATTTACTCTGTTCCATAATTGAGTGTCCATCTCATGTATAGTCAGCAGCCGTCTTCACACCCTAGAAATATAGCTATGTTCGTACTTTAGTGGCACCCATCCTAGACCCCACCTCATTAAGAGTGCGGTAGGGCGAAGGGAGTTTAGATAGGACTAAAGTATTCCAGCACTCCCCATACTAGCAGTATTGAAATCGGACATCGACATCTGAACTAGGGTAGGTTCTGATCTCTCCATCTCCCCATCGCAGATCAGGAACAAGTACCAAAGTACCACCGGAGCACATAACCGCGGCCCACAATTTCCAATGGTTTCACAAAGAGCTCCGTCCTCTTATCGCACACTTACTAGATTCTCTACTTAGGATGTAATTCATGCCGCTCCCCAGCACTAGACACACGCTTCTGCACTGTCGAGTCATCAGGCCGACCCTCTCATTACCTATAGATACAGGACTTCGGACGCTGAGGACTTCGTCCCAACTCTGTTACAACCTCCACACCCGTTCCTTCACCAGACCCACCCAGTTGCGGTTATCACGGTGCCGTAATATCGCACACCCTCAACACAGAGCTTGGCACCCGACACAGAGCCATATCGATCGGCGCTTCCACAACACTCCCTCTGCGACTCTCATCAGCAAATCAGACGCAATGCCGCCCTTCGTAGGAGCAATAGATCAAGGCACCACCAGCTCTCGCTTTATCATATTCGACACACAAGGAGCACCTGTTGCACAACATCAGATTGAGTTCAAGCAGATATACCCTCATCCAGGGTATGTTGGCGAGGAGAAGGTAGTTTAATAGCGCTCACATCGGAGCTAATATCAGTATAGTTGGCATGAGCATGATCCAGCAGAGCTTGTCTCATCTGTACAAACGTGCATAGACGAAGCAGTCAAGGACTTCGAGAAGAAGGGACACAAGAAAGAGGATATCAAGGCAGTCGGGTTGACAAACCAAAGAGAAACGACACTAGTTTGGGACACTGAGACTGGAGAACCATTACACAATGCTATTGTTTGGCCAGACACGCGAATGTCTGGCCTAGTAAGAGAGCTAAAGAAGCGGAAGGGCGCTGATGAGCTACAAGACATCTGTGGACTTCCGATAAGCACATATCCTTCATCAGTCAAGCTCCTATGGCTTCTCCAGAACGATGACAAGGTCAAGAAAGCTTACGAGGCTGGCCGATTGTCTTTCGGCACCCCCGACACCTGGCTATTGTACAACCTTACTGGTGGCAAGGGCAAGGGCGTGTTTGTCTCGGATTCCACGAATGCTTCAAGGACGATGTTTATGAGTTTAAAAGACCTCGATTACAATAAGAAAGTCCTCGATTTCTTCGGCATCGACCGGAGCAAGATCAACCTGCCAAAGATCGTCCCGTCTTCTTCCAAGTCCGCATACGGCTCACTAGCAAGCGGTGCACTGAAAGGTGTCCCGATTACAGGCTGTCTGGGAGACCAGTCTGCTGCACTGGTTGGTCAACAAGGTTTTACACCCGGCGCGGCAAAGAACACATATGGTACTGGCTGTTTCCTGCTCTACAATGTAGGCGAATCTCCGGTCATCTCCAAGAACGGATTGCTCGGAACCATTGGCTACGACTTCCGAGAATTTCAGGACAGCAAGCCCGTGTATGCTCTTGAAGGCAGCATCGCGGTCGCCGGCTCAGCAGTAAAGTTCCTCACGAACAATCTTGGCCTGGCACCTGATTCCGCCGGGATCAGTGCACTAGCAGAGACAGTGCCCAATAACGGTGGTTGTGTCTTTGTGACTGCATTTTCTGGGCTCTTTGCACCTTACTGGATTGACGATGCCAAGGGAACCATCTTCGGCGTAACGCAGTACACACAGAAAGGACATATCGCGCGCGCAACTCTAGAAGCGACGTGTTTCCAAACGAAAGCTATCTTGGACGCGATGGAGAAGGATAGTGGCAAGACTTTGGCTCAATTGGCTGTCGATGGCGGCATGTCAAACTCGGACTTGTGCATGCAGACGCAGGCTGATATTATTGATATTCCTGTTGACAGACCTCAGATGCGTGAGACAACCGCGTTAGGGGCGGCAATGGCTGCTGGATTGGCGGTTGGTGTGTGGAAGAGCTTTGACGAGTTGAAGAAGCTGAATCAAGAAGGAAGGACGCTTTTCAAACCAGACGTCAACACGAAGAAGGCTCAAGCGATGTATACGATGTGGCAGAGGGGTGTACAAATGTGTCAAGGATGGGTGGTGGAAGAAGAGGCGATTGAGGAGGACTTGAAGAAGGCTACAGAAGTCTCAAGTGTATAGTGCACGAAGGGCTGGAAGAAGGATTGTACATAGTATTGATACGCAATGCGCGGCAAGGGCTTCTCGAAAGCGCGACACAGATCAGCATAGAACGCATCTACATCTCACACTCGAAACAATACAGACGTGAAGTATGCCCAGATGTCGAGAGTAAAGCCCCTTTCTGAGGGCGTTTCACCTCCCAGGACGTCAGCCAAGTTCACCTTGCTGTCCTACAACAACCTGGACCATACACCACCACCAATGCCTACCCCATCACCTTTTCACAGCACATCCAAATGAGCCCAGCCTACCGCAATGAGCCATGGCGACTATTCACCAATCAACGACGGCATCGCGCTAGATGACGACCACGACGACCGCACAGGGCTAGACGCCTCCCCTGTATACCCTTCCTCACCAACGAGTCCAACGACGCACGCCTTGAACGTCGAGGGCAACAGTGCCTTTGCAGATCCAACGGAGGAAAGTCAGGACTCAACCAACAGCATTATCATACAGAAGCGAAAGGCGCTATTGCGTGACCTTCTCACTGGTCTGGATGCCATTATTTATATTGAGCTTGCGGCCTTGTATTATCTCGAGTATGTTTTGCGCTGTGGGAGCAATGCCTTTGCTACGGTACTGATACGTGGTTGTTGCAGTAATTCAGCAACCTTCTTCGCCCTGCGCTCGCTAGTCCAACTCGCGCAGATAACCTCCATCCTCACACTGTCCACCTTCCAACTCAGCACCCTCATAAACGGTACCGGCACCACCTCATCCTCCACCTCCACAAGCACGTCCACAGCGGGTGGACAAGTCCTTGGTTCAAACGAGCCCGCCCCCACAACCATACCAACGACAACAACATCAACATCAACAACACCCATCCTCGACATCGGCCACCAAGCCCCCTCCACCAGCTTCATGCCCTCCATCCCCATCCCCAAACCAGGCACGACAGGACGTCCCAACATCCTGCTCATCCTCGGTCTAAACACGCTCTGTCTCTTCATCCACTTCTTCAGCGACGCTCCCACAGCGAGCGAAGTGACGCGCTTCTACATGCACGGCTCCATCATTATTGATTTCATAGGACAACGGGCAATGGGCGGCTGGAGCGCAAAGGCGCGATTGTGTGCTATGGATCTTTTGGTAGCGGCGCTGCAGGTTTGCGCGATGGGTGTGGTGGCGGAGTTGTTGGCGAAGAAAGATGTTGTTAAGAGTGTGAATGTGATGAGTGAGGGACGTGCAGGGGAGAGAGTTGGGGATGCGGTGAGGAGGTTTTGGAGGGGGTGGGAGGCTAGTGTTGGAGGTGCTGGCAGGAGGATGGAAGGACAGGAAGGAGATGATGTCGAGATGCAGCCGTTGCGGGATGGTGTGAGGCAGGAAGAGGAAGAGCAGATACCGCGAAGTCCGTTGGATGTATATAGCTCTGGACAGGCTGTTGTGGCGGATTTGAATTTGGTGGAGACTGTACGGCAGCAGTTTTGGGAGTTGAGGAATACTAGACTAGCTGGCCAAGTATGATATGCATGATTTTCAGCTCTTGTTTTCAAGCTTCCCCAAGCTTGCACTGAAGTATAGGTGTGGAGGGTGCCGGATGCAGTTTTGTATCTGAAAATTTGGAATCGTGATCGTGATATCCCAGGTCGGATTGAATTGGTAGATGAATTGGTGCGTTCTGCAAGATATTTGGTCACTACTTTGGAAGCTCACGACCCTTCTTTTTGCTTATTGGGATTATCATGCTTGCCGTCTTCCTACTTGGAGGTATAGGCGAGTATGAGGAGCGTCCTTGTATCGTGCCTCTGTCCATTCTTCTTGCGCTTTCTTTCCTCCGCGACGATTCCGCAACACATGAGGGCGTGTCTCTTCTTCCTTCATATCTCTCCCTTTCAATCCTCATATTCATACACACACCCTCTCCCAATCATCCCCAACCACATACACTACACACTCTCCAACACCTTCCTCGCCCCCTCCACAATCTTCTTGACCACCGCACTCCCTCCCTCCACAACCTTCTCCATCCTCTCCCCTGCCTTCTTCAAATCATCCGGCCTCGCACTCTTCGCCAACGCCAACGCCCTCAACTTCTTCTGCTGTGCCTGTCGCGCATTTCGTATTGCATCGCTCGCCTTGTCTGCTGCTTTGTTCGCGGCGGAAACGGCTTGGTTGCGGGATTCTTTTGTGGGAGGGGGGAGGGGGATGTTTAGTTGGAGGGCGTTGGTTGCGTCGGGTTGGGGCGTTAGGGAGAGGGTGGAGGTGAGGATTGAAGAGGTTATTGCTTTGAGATGCTGGTGGGGAATGGGTTAGTGCTAATTTCATTGTTTGTGTGTGGGGTGGTATGGGAATGGGCGGAATTGGGTAGGAATATTAGGCAATGGGTGTGAAGGTGAAGGTATCGTAACATACATCTCCATCCCCAGCAATCAAATTCAGCACCCGTCCTCTCGGTACCACCTGCGCCAAATCACCCAACTTGAACGTCTCTTTACTGTTCTTATCAAGCGACACACGCAGATTCTCCACGAGTTCGGGATTGAAGCGTCCACCTGCGCGCAGCTTGGAGAGGTCGTCTTTTAGACGGTCATGGGCGCGGGCGAGGGCGGTTTCGAGTTCGGAGAAGTCGAAGGGGTCGTCGTTTGTGGTGGTTGTAGAGGAAGACGGGGTGGGGGATTTGGATGATGATGATGAGGAGGATGAGTCTGATTCGCGGGACTTGGAGGGTTTGTCTTTCTTCTTTTGCAGGGAGGGGGTGGTCGTGAAGGTGCGGGTATGGCAGCAGAGTGGTGTATTTGGGTGGAAAGGAGAGTGGATGCGTAGAGGCAACGTGGGTTGTGGACGTTTACATAATGTGCTGAGTGTGCGAAGGCTTCGGGGAGAGGTCAGTTTGTTCATTTTGGAAAAGTTATAAGAGTTGGGGAGGGTTCGATATCAATCTCATGTTGAAAAAGGGCGCGAGTCATGATTGTCTCGAAGTGGTTTCATGTTATTTTTGATACTGCGATTCACTGTTACCCATTGATACTTATAGTCAAGGATGCGTCGAGTAGCCAGACCTAGCCTGTCTCATCACATCACATCTGGTTTCGTCATGTGTGTGGATGATTGAGAAGAGAATGCTGCCGTCGTAAATTCATTGCCAAGACATATACGCCAAGGCTCTGCCAACGTCCACGTTGTGTAAGGTATTCTATATAACATTCCCTTGCCCGCTTCTCTTCGTGGTGGCCCTCTACACTGGTTCCCCCATTTGCTGCTTCCATCTGATTGCTTTCTCATTGCGTGACCTTTGCTAAAGAATGGCTTGTCTGTGCTTCGCGAGCGGCCAACGATAACATCTACCATGCAATTCCATCGCAACTTCCATTTCAGGCAGTTTCGCTATGAGCGACTGCCAAACCCAGTTACATATGTCAGAAGGTCCAGGTATTGGCCCTTGTGCAGAAGACTGATACGTTATGCATTCATGGCAATCTTGTTCAGTCTGATCGCAATATTTTTCATTTTGATATCTGTACGTCGAGCTTTCTTCCCTTGACACCATCGAGAAAAGACTAATTTCTGCCTTCTCAAGTACGAGCCAATATTGGAATATATGGATTATGGCGACATTCCTTGGAATCCAATAGATCCGGACAATGCCAAACTTCACGTCCTCCTACCAGCATCAAAGTCGAACCCGAATTTGTGTAAAACGACACTGAGTTTGAAACTACTCGGTTATCCTAGTCCAACTTTCATGGGCTGGAAAGAGCTCTTCAACGATGAAGATCAAGTCGATGGTGGTGCGAGATTAGGCACGAAGATAACCTACGCACTCCATTCTGTCCTCAAAACACCTGCGTACGACGATGACTTAGTCCTTATTGCCGACGGCTACGACACTTGGTTTCAACTGCCTCCAAACGTGCTGATCCGTCGTTTCAACGATATGACACTTTCCGCTAACTACCGCCTCGCCGATAAAGTTGGCAAACGAGCTGTGCGAAGTGGTAAGATAGAGCAGAAGATTCTTTTCGGTGCACGAAAAGAGTGCGATTCGCCTCGCGTTCGCGGTGTTCGTTGCGACAGTCTTCCAAAAGCACCACTAGCAAAGAACTTGCATTACATCAATTCAGACAGCAGTCTCGGCGCCAGCGAGTATCATTCCGAGCAGCCTCAATTCCTAGACTCTGGCTACATTCTCGGGCGCATGATAGACGTCCGTACTCTGCTAATCCGAGCCAAGGAAATCGTCGACAACACTCCACACGCCGAAGAAGCATACCTTGGCAGTCCTCAACCTGTATTCAACCGCATCTACGCCGAGCAAGAACGGCGGAGAAATAGATGGCAACGACGACTTTTCCCTGCAGTGTTCTCGCGCAAATCCGAGTTTGGAATTGGTATCGACTACTTCTCTGAATTGAGCCATTCGACGTTTGGCTCGGAGCGTGACTCGGAATATCTCACGTATGCTGACGATGGCACTATCGAGCTCGCGCCATCGTCCACTACAGCAACGGCCAATTCTCGTGACCCGAAACTTCTGGGCTATCATCTCAGTCATTGTGCGCTCAACCTGCCCAGCGCGCTACCACAAGATATCGCCGCCTCTCATCCGCCAGTGATTAGAGACGTGGAAACACGCCCTTCTGCTCAAACGTCGTGGCAGGGATTGCCATTATATACGCATCTGTGCACCGGCACGATTCCCGTTTTGGTACATCATAATGGAGATAAAACGTTGAGAGAGACGACGTGGCAGAATATGTGGTTTGCGCCGCTGGCAAAAGAGATGTTGAGTAAGACACAAGGAGCTGTGGGTGGATGGACTGATACGAGGAAGTGGATTGAATGGCAGGAGCTTTGTCCGGCGGAATGGGAGGATCTGATATTTGCTAATAAGAGTAGAGTGGGATGAGTACAGGGAGCGAGAACAAAGCAGCAAAACTGGCCACGCTTTATAGATACGTCAGAGATTTCAGCCGACTGGGACCTGATCCAGACCTACTGCGTTTGTATGCTGAGCGTGCGGGATTGGCACTGCCATCTGCGCAGTAAGTAACCACAAATGCAAGATCATCAGAAGATCACCACTACCGACATCAACCACTCACAACAACGGCACGGCGGTGGCGCAATAGCATGCCAAAACAACAAGTCGAAACCAAACCCTCAGCCAGAAGGCATCAAGACAAACCAGGAGGCAAACCAAAACGACAAAATAATGTTACATCATTGAAGCGCAGCAGAAAATCCAAAGCTCAGCATTCGCGCCAACCCCTGCCGCACACTCCTAACGCTCGACCATCAAACACAGCTCAGCTCAACGCCATTCACGATAACTGTAAGCAATACAAACAGATCCCGCACTCCAAATAATTCACAACAGCCCCAAGTCGAAAGTGGAACGACTATGATACGCATCCCGAGCACACATCGGGGTTTCAATCGGTGGTAGCTCAGAATCTGACAAGAAATGACAGCCAGACCGACCAACCAACCAACCAGACCCGCTCAATTCACGTCGAAACCGGTTAGGATATTGCGATTTGAATATACTGGGTGCCTCCCAACCAAGCAATAAAGGGGAGAACTCATAAATCTACAAAATAGGATAGCTATATAATCCGCAGCATGCGCTCCAAAACGCTCAAGGAAACGGAAAAGAGAAAAGTGGGAGGTGGCGCACTATCTCAGGACGGGCCACGTGTAGTGAATGCCCAAAAGCGCTGCTTCTAGGCCAATGTCGTGGAAATCATGATGGGACGGGCCAGGCTGCTACCTGTGGAAGAAGATACGGCGTGGTAGCATTTGGGAGAGTCACCGCCACAACAGCGAGGGGAACTGCAATGTACAGGTAGCAACATGCAGGAGTGGGATTATCAGAACCAATCCAAGGAACCTGGGAGTCTTGGATATGCTTAGTAAGTAGAAATTGATACTGTACTTTGCAGATTTTTGGCAATAGAACGGAGTTGGATATCTGATGCACTTGCACCTGCCGCAACACCCTGCTACGACAGTGGCTATTATTACCTATAACCCTGGTCTACAATCTCCAATACCTGGATATGTTAGTGCAAAAGTCTTGCTCACAGACCCTGCCTGCAAACTCATCATTACCCACTTCTACCTCCCAACCCCAAACGACCCTTGACGCAGACTACACACTCATAAACCCATCCAAGTCCACCCTCTGATAAAAGCTCATAAACCCAAACGTCTCCCAATACTGCGCCAATCGATCTCCACTAATCAACACGAGACAATTCGGTAGATAGCCATCACCAATGAAGCCTGTATGCGCCACATGTCCTACACTTCTGACGATGCGTTTGGGTTCTTCTTCTTCTTCTCCTTCTTCTCCTCTCGTATTATCGTCATTATCGTCCTTATTATTGGCAGTATTTTGAGTATGATTGGCTGAAAATACAGGATCTTTTGTGTAGCCAACAAAGCCGCGAGAGCCCAGGTCCTGAACGAACCAGGTCGGTTCGCCGCGGGGGATGTTGGGGTCGCCTGTCAATTTTATAGCTTCGAGGCGGCCTTTGTACGGAGCCGTGTCATTTGGATCGGATTGCGGTGGAGTGGTTGTAGTTGAGGGTCTGCTGCGTGTTGGGATCGTGTTTGCTTCGGGATTGGAGGTGGACGCTTCAGACGTTGAGGCTGCAGGTGTGGAGGTTGTCGAGGATGAAGAGGACGAGGTTTGTGAAGCTTGTTGTTCTGCAGCGTTGTTGAGCTCCCAGTGATGCACAAAGTCTAATGGTAACCCTGCGTCGTCTGCTTCGTCATCTTCGTCGTCTAATACAGCATTCTCGTTCACGTTTGGCCACATCGCGAATGCTCGTTGTGCTTTTTCTGGCAGAGGTTTTGGATCGTCCGGTTGCAACAAGACAAGGTACTCTGTGCCATGACCAGTGTAATCACCACACCATATACCTTGCCATGGCTTTTCTTTCGTAGGAGTATAGCATTCTACTGGAAGTGTTGCATATGTTGCCACTGTTTCGCCAACACGTTTACCTCCTTGACCGCCCGAGCCGAAGATATGTAGTCCTGCAGGGATGAAATGCGAAAACTCGATCCATTGCCGGATGCGAAAAGTAGCCGTGCTGAGTTGGGAAGCGAGACTGGGGTTGTGATCGAAGGAGCGGAATCCGGATGGTGACTGGTTGCGGACGCGTTGGTCGTCGGGAGTTGGGAGGAGGCGTGGTGGCCAGACTGATTGCCATCCTTCGTTGTGTGTTTCGAGGTTTCGAGTGTGTATGAAGCTGTGCTCAACACGGCTACTGTCATCGTCTTGGAGTGTTGGCGGCATGCGTATCTCGTCATTGAAGTCGGGTGGTTGTTCATTTGTATCGCCAGAGAGATGGATGGAAGCGCTGTTCAGGTCCAGATGAACGTATGGGTGGAAAGGATGATATTCTACTTGTCGTCCCGCAAAGTCTACCGACGAGCTATTCAGACGGCCACGTTCGGCAACTACCTGATATGCCTCGATACAGCTGCGGTATGGATCATAACGTGCGTATAATAGTTTTCCATACGGATATTGATCAGAATACCAGATGCGATGTAAAGGGAGAAACCACCGACCGTGATGGCGAGTGTAGAGCTTGTGGAAGGATGGGTCAATCCCAGAGGTCTTGAGCTTTGTAGCTACATTTCGTTGTACGAATCTTTGCCAGAACGTGTCGTCCAGAGCTTGTCTGCGTAAACGATGGCATGTCTCTGAAACGTTGACAAAGTCGAGCGGGGATAGGTAAGAGAGGATCTGATCGAGAAGCTCTATCGGCAAACTTGTTAATGTTGTCTCACGGAATGTTGGCGACCCGGGAGCTGTAGTGTATGATCTTTCTGGCAATGATGAGGTCGAGGTTGTCGCAGGCGTTTGGTTGGAAGTGGAGGACGTAGGTGTTGCTGGGCTAGACCCCTCTTCAGAGCTGTTTCTGCTAGACTGGCGCTGGGCTTGCATGGCGGGACGATAAGAGCATCGAGACCACCACAGGCCTGCAGATTCTCGTGAGACCCGAAGCTGATATAAAGAGAAGATAGGACAGCACTGTTTGTCGGTCCAAAGCTTGTGTTTCGTGATTGTCAGATGATATCTGTGGTAAGATGATGATCGCGACTATCAACCAGCAGACGCCAGCAAGGTATGAGAAAAAGCATCAACAAGCATCCGCCGACTTCGCTTGCCCGCATGCCGTCTTATCATGACGAGCATCAGCAACCAAACTCTGTACCGGAATCCTCTGCGAGGATGTCACTGCCCACGCGGCAAGACCAGATATGATACAAAGCAGCCGTACCTTCCTTTCTCGTGCAATAACTAATCACAACAAGAGCCTCACTGCATCGTTCTGCATCTACCCGAGCACTTAGTGTGCTGGACTCAAAGCTTGACCTTGATTGCTCTTCTGTATTTGGCAGGAAAAGGCGAAGAGCCAAGGAAGGAAGCCCAAAAGCTGAAAGACAAGACTTGCCACGACGCCGACATCGCAAAGCAGGTGGGTAATCATCAAAAAATAAACCGAGGCTGTAAATTCTGTACTGTATCTTTCGCTTCATCTCTTAGCGAGGCAGCAACAACAGCAGCAAGAGAAAGAGACACCTCCAGTCCTTATTAAGATCTTGTGCCACCTCGTTGCCACCTGCACGATGCAAGTCATCAAGGTATTGTGTAACCTCGTTGCCATTACTGCTCCATTGTTGTGCTCTAACCGCTCTGGGATCGGCAGTTGCTTCGTCTGCTCTGTCTTGCTTGCTCGCTCGTCATGTTTCACAAAGTGTATGTAAACAAACAATGGCAATACATATATCCTCTCTCGCTGAAAGACCACTTGTGAAATTCATCCATCTGCACCTCTGTTTGTCTTCAGCTTCCCTACCACTGCCAAGATGCGCACCAGAGCTGGCACAGCCATTGGCCCTGTTTCTCCTCCTACTACCAGCCCTACTCCCCCTCCACTACCAGATACTGTGACAATTCGCAAGCGTCGTCGCGAGAGTGCTCCGGCGTTTCTCCACCCACAAGATGATGCTTCACCCCCAACATCCCCTACCACTCCTCGTCGCTCCAAAAGAGTTCGCTTTAGTGAGCCTGGCCGACTAACGATTGATACTGGGTTGACACCTGCCATTCGTCGAGCGACACTTACACCTCGAGTGATCAATACTCCCAGATCTACTAGACGACGTGAATCGCGTCTTTCCCAGATGTTATCACCACCGACTACACCCATCGAAGTGGTTCAATTCACTCCACTCAGACAGACTCTTGACAACCGTCTAAAACGCCGTCTGAGTCGCAGTCACCTCAGTGAAGAACAGAATGATCTTCATGACGAGCAGAGAGCAGCTGATAAAGCCATTCATGCAGCGGAGCGTCTTCGACAGGAGAAGATTGAGAAAGAGCAGAGGATCAGTCAGCTTGAGCTTGAGCTGGAGCTTGAACGTCAAAATCACATTCAGCTTGGACAAGAGGACGATGAGACCTGCCAGAGACTGCAACAGGAGGTTACGCGTCTTCTTGCTGAGCGTGACCAAAGGGAGGTGTCTCACACAGCTGGTGCGTTGCCGTCCTCGGATATGGATATGGATGGTGGGTTGAGCAGCTGGATCGACGACGATGACGACTGGGCTGAGGACTTCATTATGGACTTACCGTCATCTGGTCACCTTCAGTCTTGTGAACAGGATAATGCTAGAGTCAACTTCGACGACCTTACTTTCAACGTCAATGACATTGCTAGCCAGTCAATCACTGTCGACGCTGCTTGGCAAGTTTCTCTTCCTGACAGAGTTCACGCTGAAACAGTGGCACTCTTGCAGAACACAGTTGATACACTCACGGACACGAACACAGAGTTGAAGGGCACATTAAGGAAGATTCACACCCAACTCCTCGGTCTTGGATTCAGTGCAGACGACGGTCCGCTGACCATCATCAGCTCAATCGATAAACTGCTTCGTGATGCCCGTCTCGAGCTGGAGCAAATCTATCCTGGCGAAACAACCTTAGGTTTGAGTGCTGGCAAAGAACTCCTTCTCACCCTCATCGATCACATCAAGAACCTTGTCGGCGACCTCGACGAAAGCAGATGGGCGACGGCTTCGGCAGAAGCAGTCGGATCTGTCATTCGTGCCAACTTCGACGCTGCACTTGCTCGCCAGGAGAAATCGGAAGCTGAGCTTGCCAAAGCACATGAGAAGCGCACCGATGAGATTCAAAAGGCCGAGAGATACAAATGCATCATCGATGACTTGACTGACCAGCTCAACTCGAAAGATAAGGACCTCATCACCGCGGCCAATGAACTAACTGCAATGGAGAAGGAGCAGCGCGAAAGTGCCGTCAGTATTCAACGTCTACAGCATGCTCTCAACACATATCGAACCGAATGTACTGGTCTTGAGGCTATGCTTCACAGCACTGAAGCGGAGGCTGGTAATGTTGCCATTAAGCTAACCCGAGCTCAAGAACAGATCGAGCTTTACGAAGCCAGAATGAGAGAGCTGGAACAGATGGGCAACGCAGCCATGGCCACACATGGCGACGAGATCATGCAGCTACAAATTGGCATTGAAGAATTGAAACGAGAGGCTTTGGTTCAGCAAGGTAGATATGAAGAGCGCCTCCAGCAAGCCCATCTCGCAGTCGAAGCACAAGTCAACGAGTGCAAGTGTGTTATGCAATTGCTGGAGAATGCACTGGTTGCGCAACAGCTAGGAGAGGAGGAGAACTCTCGACTGAGGCAAGAGATGGAAGAAGCTAGTCAGATGCACAAACAGCAGATTGATGTGCTTTCGAATATGTTTGGCGAAGGAGTGAAGCAGTGTGAGGAGTTTGTGAAAGCTAGGAAGAGAGATAGTGGTGTTGGTATGGATGGAGATGATGCTGTAATGATGACTGTTTGAGGAGTATCTCTCTTGGTGTTGGGTATGCGTTCACTGATTGCTGACTTGAGAGAGGGAGCAATGCAGAAGCTGAGCTTTGTGTGATAAGTTACTTTCGTATTTCTATAATGAGTAACGATAAATGATAATAGTTCCCTGATTATACCAGCCAACGTGATGGTGCTAGTACTTAGCGATTGTGGTTATTCGATAGCATTGGGCGAGCATGATGTGGAGAGTGTCCATGAACAGTAGTATCACATTAATACATTAGCTAACGCATTGATCTCAGTATGTAAAGTCATAGGTATATCTGTTCTTGATATTGCTGTTCTTGTTATTGCTGTTCTTGGTTGTTGCTGTTCCAGAAGGACTCGTGACCCTGAAAAAAACGTGACTCGTGGTTATGTGGATCCACACAACTCTCCAAATTCTCACACACCTCTGACCAGCGTGAACATTCTCTCAATCTCGACGACCACACAACCACAACCATGGCCACCGAACTAGCAGTCCAAAGCGAGCGCGCTTTCCAGAAGCAGCCCCACGTCTTCCTTAACAGCAAGAAGCCCAACACTGAGCGTGGCAAGAACCGAAGGACCGGAAAGGGCGAGCGCAGATGGTACAAGGATGTTGGTCTCGGATTCAGGACGCCAAAGACTGCTATTGATGGCAACTTCATTGGTATGCGCAATCAGACATTTTCAGTTGGAATGCATCGGAAGTTGCAGAACGAGCGACAAAAGAAAATAGAAGAAGACGAAGACGAGCACGAGATTTAATCGACATCATTGAGGAAGAGCAGGAAACGGATAAACACTACACACCACACTTCTTCACCCACAAACTGAGCACAAAACCAACGCATTGCCGCCATCAATCTTGAAAAAGCACACCAGCTAACATAGCTCTTTCCCTATTCTACAGACAAGAAGTGCCCCTTCACTGGCGAAATCTCCATCCGTGGCCGTATCCTCACCGGCACCGTCGTCTCCACCAAGATGCACCGCACCCTAGTCATCCGCCGCGAATACCTCCACTTCGTCCCCAAGTACGCCAGATACGAGAAGAGGCACAAGAACCTCGCTGCGCACGTTAGCCCTGCATTCCGTGTTGAAGAGGGTGACCGTGTCACTGTTGGCCAATGCAGGCCTTTGAGCAAGACTGTCAGATTCAATGTTCTCCGTATGTTGCAACTGGAACAATGGTAAATGAAAGATGGAATAGTATGTGCTGACGAACGGGATCTAGGTGTTCTTCCTTCGTCTTCCAAGAACGTGAAGAACTTCGCCAAGTTCTAGATGATTGGATCTACTGGTTATGAAGATGAAGGTGTCGATGGATGGGGATCATGTGTGCTCACAAAATGCTCACATCATGTGATGGGATTGACAAAAAAATGATGGCATACACAGGGCGTTGTGACATCGATTTGTACAATGTTGCGGAAGCAGAGGAAGAAACTATCTCGCGCATTAGCCTGTCACGAAATGGACAGTGCAGGTTATGTAGAGAGAAATGAATGACACTTGAAACCTTCTACCTATTGGCATTAGTCTGGCTGCTCTTGCCCTGCCGACTCTTCACATCATCTTACCACAGTCGAGCTATCTATCTAATCGACAGAACGCGTGCTTTACTACTAACATGATCTTACCACACCCAACTTCTCCGTCCTCTCAGTAAGAAATCTAGTTTACTGCGAACATCATCGTACCACAACCAACCTCTCCGTCTTATTAACAAGACATCTTTACCACCAAAAGTAAAGCACTTGCCCGAGTGATGGTGACACAGGCCACAGTTCATGACTAAGTACCACACCTCGACCCAGACACCTCCATCCAGACACATTAAACACATTCAAAACACTCAATCGTGTCTCCATCAACCATGACCAATCCTCGTACTTGACGTCTCGTATATTGACAAATACGCGTAATAGTTGACGAATGCTATAGTCGAGGATCATCAGCCCCTGAAGAGATATCGAACCGCTTGCTGAGGTCGTGGACCGCTAACCTGTTTGCAGTACCATACAACCTTTCACCTTCCCGCCTCGGCGACACTCCAGTGCATTTGAGTATACTCAGTCCCGTCTGCTCACCCACAGTAACGATTCCGCTTACTGACAACAGTCCAATACTACACGTCCACATCCCTTTCGTTTCGTCCTAATCGATCATGAAGGCCGAAATGATCGAGGTGGAAGCTGGTCGCGGACAGCGATACAGTGATGTGGTGGCAGATAGTGTAAGTTCACGAATTGATATGCCATTGTGGTGCGAGTCGATGGGGTCGCTGGAATGAAACGGCAATTCATACCAGCGACTAGACGACGTCTGAATAGTGGTCAGTACACTATCAGCACATCAACCTTCATCCGTACAATCGTCTGCACTCTTCATTCCAGCTATCGTTATGCTACTACGACAATCTTAGCTCTATCTTAAGCTCTTCACTTCTACCTGCTGCTTCGTACTGAACCTTGATTCTAGAGAAACTCACGAAGCCAACGACGTTAGCTAAAGTGAACGACCAGTCACTTCCTCGTGATCAACCAGATCTCATGCGAGATGCCCGTGTACGACCTTCACTTCCACAGGTCACGCGTCGACCTGCATATAAGCCTCACTTTAGCTACACAGCCACAGAACACTAAGTGAAACGGCAACGTACTTCTAACTGGATAGCTCCATTAGATATCGTCAACTACCATCTCGACGAACAATTGTACAACAATGCTGGTCCTGGATCATCTAGGCACATTTTGCTCGACCCTACGCAGCAGCACCGCCTTTCGATGAGCCACATTGGTAACCAGGAACACTTTCGACCGAAACTGAGTCGTGTTAAGCTCCAGTGCTCTTCATACATAGAAGATTTGACCTCTCTTCGTTTTAAAGTCCTCTATCTCGAAATTCTGTCTTGGAGAACTGTCTTATACTTGGTGTGAAACTTGACTATAGCAGTCTACCTTTGGTACTCCTCACACTGTAGCAAAACGAAAACATGAGAGAATATTCGTTTCCAAACGTGCTTGATCAAAATATATATGCTAGTCAACACTATTGATCCCCAAAGCACCATCCACACTCCTAGTGTCGTCGTTGACAATATTAATAGTTATGATATGCTTCATGCCACGTTCTGAAATTGAAGAGCAGAACACGATATACAAGATTCTCGTCGATAGCTCTGCACGTGGAGTGATTTCTATACCATCTGGTGGAGAAGATGCTTGGACTTATCGCCTTCACAGCACATGCGATATCGTGTTGATGAGAATAGGGAAGTAATTCAGCAGCGTCGTACACAAGATGGGGATAGCTAGAAGAGCTGGAATAAGAGAAATAAAACCTAGTATAATTTCAAGGATAAGGAGGCTCTACTACTAAGAGATATCAAAAGAGCTCTCGCCAAGAAAGTAAGGGGAACCTGATTATACTATTCCGGTCGATCGACGGCTAGTCGCGGCTAGGCTTTAGTGGCTCGTTCAGGCTCGATTTCAATCAGAGATATATGAAGTAGGGTGTAGCGCCCGATTTCATTCCGAGTTTCATTTAATAGCAGAAAAGTTGTTCAAGAACTAACTAATATTATAGGTTGCTATATTAGCAACCATACGACTTTCGAGGAATGCTTCAACGAATCATATAGTACAAACTTTTTGAAGGAAGCGGATAGTATAATAAAGAACTAAAGGACTTGACAGGAGATCGAGCTCGACGGGTAGCTCACTGTCGGAGGTACGGTATCCTTCGACTTCAAAGAAAGATGTGTAAATTGGCTTTGCACTACAGAACTCTAAGATGTCAGCCTGGGACACCTCGTGAACAATTTCTGTACGAATGTCATCAACGGATTATCGATCGCCATCATCGCGTGGTCATCGGAGGCATTGAGCATGGTTGTTGCCAGAGTTTCAGAAAATCAACTTTTTTTGAAACTCTAGTCTTAGGATCTGGATACCTGGCGAACCTTCACTAGCTGCTTCAAATCTAGTCGACAGTTCTCACACAGTCTATTGTGCTTTTTCATAAAGCAACATCCTAGAGGCCTGTCAATAAGATTGTAACATTTCGGTCGACATTAGTGTTACGCCTAAGCTTTATCGGCTCTCTTCACACTAGTACTTCTGTAGTCAAGACCTCTAGCAACCTAGTGGCATCTTAGAGGTCTTCCTTAGGGATAAGCCGACATCTCATCGATCTTAAATTACTTTCGATTCTGTCGGCACTCTTCACACTGTAAACATGGCGCACTTGTCCGAGGTCAAGATGGACATCCTTGGTGAGCCAATTGGTCGCCTGGCTCCAACGAATATGGCTCAGCTGCCCTTGTTCGAGTATGAGCTGATACCCAATGATCCTTTGCAAGTGAGCTGAGAAAAGGGTCTCGAACAGACAATCAAGAACATCGTGTCTTTGGCGACTGATATTGGCGATGGAGCTGAAGTAAAGTTGCGGAAATGTTTCTGGAGATGGGACCCCATCCCTCCCAGACGAGACAAGAACACGATCTGTGTAACAACTGTAACGCTTCCCATAGACATCCAGAACTGGTACCAGCTACATCAAGCTATTGACAGTGCTGCAACAGATGCAGGACATCGGAAAGTCAGTATCGATATCGCTACTAGCGCAGTTTTGGTATACAATATTGCGTCTTCGATTGAAGATAGTCATGCTCTTGCGCAGGCCTGAGACAGGCTTAGTGACCAAATCGTAGCGCGAGTACTTCCTGGTAATGCTGGCCTTCCTTGGCTTCTCTGTTTTCCTGCTCGATATGGTCCGCTACAACAACTACAATACCCCAATCAACCCGCCGTCACTCGTGATCCTGCGATTGTCGTTATCGTCGACAGACATGCAGACGTTGATTGGGACGTTCAGCGTACGCAGCTTGAGGCATTGATTGCCGACACTGGTCTTGCTGGCGTCCGCACAGTATCAAGAAGGGCTCAGTGGAATACTCAATCGCACCTGGAGATGAGACTGGATCTGAAACCTTGCCAGACCACTGCCCCTGGGAGGAGAATGAGACAATCGCAGCAATGCGTCGCAACGGCTGGCATACTGGCGAACGCTTCCTTGGCTGGCGCGACCATCATAAAGCGTCCCCGATCGGCCGCGCTTTTGGCCCTACCATGATCAGAGGCCTCACTGAGACTGTCGGGAGCTTTGGAAGTATAGGAGGCTTCGTCGAGTTTCGGCACATACCTGGCGGCCAGTGGGAGAAAATGATTCTGTCGAATTGGAATATGGTTGAAAAAGCCATGCTCAAGGACTATAGACTCCAGAGGGAAATGCCACCCATCGTTGGACAAGACATTGATGCACAGGAGTTGCTCTTTCTTCAGAGAAGAATTACACCAGCAGACACGGACCAATCGAACCCTAACTTATATTTAGTTCCTCTAGCTTGCCCACCTCCTGGAAGAGTCGACAGGGATGTCCAAGACATGAAGGATGAGCGCAAGGTCGCTCAAGCGACGAGAGACAAGCTGCGTGCTGGAGCGCCGCTCCCCGATTGGCAGCAGGTTGAGCTGGCTAATGCCGAATGCGATATCCCAATACTCTCCAACATCCTTGACAGGCTTGAGGCGCTGCAAGGCGAAGATCCCGACTTGTTCGTCGTCGGTGGGCTCTGGGCTGCGTCCGGTACACGTCAAGTCTTTGTCGATAACAATGTATCCTGTGTGATGGACTGGAGTTTATCGAGAATACGCCCGGGCCTGGATTCGCAATCCATGGTGAACAATGTAAGTTGAATCTCCAAGAGTCAGAGCTGCTCACAAACCTGACCATTACAGCCACGAGCCACCGATGCGATGCGTAACTACGTGGCAACGGACGATCCTGGGACAACTTCAAGCGCAGAGATGTCAACGGTAAACCCTTCTTTCCGAGCACGCTCCCCAAACACGACCCAGGTCGGCTCAACGCAACCATAAGAGACGCAAAAGCAGGTGTCGGCAATGTCATGAACTTCGGCGCCAGGTCGGGCAAAACCACGGGCAGAGTTGGAGTCACCACGGTCTTACAGCGCAGCTGGTTTGCTAAGCCTGATGACACTTTCGGCTGGCAAGTCACGAAGGAGCGCATGTTCGACGTGCTTCCGAGGGGCCCATGCCCAGAGTACGGAGGTGACTCGGGCTCACTGCTTCTGGGAAAGAATTGTGGTGTCGTGGGACTTGTTTTCGGCAGCTTCGAGGACGGCTATGTGGGGTTGTACTCGGACATCAACGAGGTCTTCGCGGATATCAAGACGGTGACTGGTTGTGATGCGATCCGCATAGCTCCTTAGGTAGCTTGTTGTAGTTAGTTTCTGCTCGTCGCTCGTTGCGCTTCATTGATCCCTTTGCACTAGTAGTAATGCGTGGTGTCCTAGCAAATAGGAGACTGCTGAAAATGTTCGATAGAGAGAGTTCTTTTGTCTTGTGCTTATTGACTTGCTTCAAACCATGTCCTTGCAGAACAGGCTGAACAGTATGAACTTACCAACTCGCAGCAATTTCGTAGTGCGGCAGAATCATGCAGAGGCCGCATCGCGAAAAGTCAATCGCGAAAAGTCGATCAACAAGATGAGCTGGAGGTCTCAAAAGCGAGGAGGGAGTGTCCGAGAGCGAAGAAACAGACAAGGAAGATGTGCTTGAGGTCAAGATCGAGCTGGGAAGTATAGGAGCAGTCGGATGTCAGAGGTTGAGAAAGTGCCGGAACTGGACAGAGGAGAACTTCTTCCCTTCACGAGATTGAACAGTTGTAAAGCACAATCTGACAAGCATCGCAACCATGTCAGATGACAACCAAGAAGTACCTTGCTTAAGACTAAAACTAGTGGGCTTGTTGGCTCTTAGAACTATTGTAACCATATCACCGCGACATACCGAGAGATCTTATTGCCAGCAAGGAGCGTCCAATCTTGATGCCTGGGACCAATGACTTTCTCTGCCTAAGTTCAAAACTAACAACAGATTACATACACAAGCTGATTGACAACCTTGAAGCCCGATCAGACATCTATGCTAATAGACAATCTTGAAGCCCCGTGGCAGCCTTCCTTGGTAGCCCTCTTATAAACATATGCTGCGGACTCGCTGTATTCTCGCAGGTCTCGACGTTCAGGCAAATCCCTCCACCACAGATATCGAAACAATATTCGCCAGACGGACAATCTCCATCAGTGCCACAGCTGTTGCGGGAACGAGAGGCGTCAGTACAGTAATCCTGTTCAGTGGGATAGTCTGGGACGCAAAAACATCCAGCACCACAAGCAGCATCCGTATTGGCTTGGTTACAGACGGTGACTGAGCACATCACGGGTGTTGGCGATGCTGCCGGAGTTGTAGTTGGCGGTGCCTAAGTATCCACAAAATCAGACTTGTTGCAAGGTCCTTCAGACGATTTATACTTATAGGAGTTATAGTGATGACGATAGGAGATTCCGGAGTAGTCGGTGTCGTCGTAGTAGTCGGTGTCGTTGTTGTAGTCGGTGTTGTCGTTGTAGTCGGCGTTGTCGTTGTAGTCGGTGTTGTCAATGTAGTCGGCGTCGTTGAGCCCGTGTGCTTCGAGGTCGTGGTGCATGGCTTCGGAATGTCAGTAGGTATACGTAAAGAAATGGCTCTGTTGTGTGCGGCCTGCAGGCGACATGTTACATACCTTTGGTGTCCTAATACATGCGCACAGCGTAGAGATCACGCTTCTGGGCTAACCTTGGCCCTTCGACCACGCAGAAGACTGCTGGTTCGCGGTTGGCGATTTGGCGGTTGGCGACGTGGTGCTACTAGGGGATGTAGAGCTGCACTTGACAGGAAATGCTATCGAGCAGTATGCCTGAGCCACGGGCTACTTGGCCAGGATTGGCGCGAGCTCTCCATAGATGCCACTAGAGCACACGCTGCCACTTCGGGCTTCCAGCTGCGCAGCTGCAAAGCCTGCTTCCGAAAGACAGAGGGCGACCAAGACAGATGACAGGATCAAAGAGCAGAACAACATTGTGGGTGGGTCGACTCTGGTATGAGCTAATCACGACATGCGAGGTGATATCTGATGTAGGGAACGCTTCGAATGAGGATTGAACGGTGCTTAATATCGTGGGTGTTTCCAGAAGCGAGCACGCGCTAGAACCATGGCGCAAGTGAGACGGAAGGAAGCTGATTATCTTGTGACGCCTCCAGCAATGTACTCGAAGACGTCAAAATACATCTCCAAGCGCTCCGGGTTTCAGCTAGTTGGTGGCATGCTCTCTACCAGTAGATTTGCACACATGTGCAATTACTGAGATGTAGACAGCACAACTGTGTAACCCTCCACGCACGCACGTTCCGTGCCCTTGGTTTGGTCGACTCTCTCGTGTTCAGTGGACACTCGCAGGATGTGCCGCAAACACACCGATGGGTCGTACAGACCAGGTAGCACAGGCTTGACCGTGCACGACATGGTCTCCTTTCTGGACTGGTCTACAGGCCGGTCACGACAGGCGAAGACTTTTGCGAGATCGAGTTCAGATACGTCCCTCTCTAGTCCCGGTTGCTCCTTCTAAACACCCCATAGGCTGCACCATTAGTATGGCTCACACTCACGTATAGAACAGTCTCTATCTTATGTAGTACTGAAAACACATGGTAAAATATACCTGGTAACAAGAGCGAAGAAGCTGTAGACTTAGCTTCACGTGGCTCAATCAGCTACAAAGCTGAACAAGTACAAGATACATTCGCGACTAAATCCGTTTCCCCGGCTCTAAGCACTCCATCAGAGCAACCCTTGTGTGTCGTCGGCCTCCTGGCATGATACAGCGAGTCGGTGTATCTATAGTAAACACGCTTACGCAGGCCCAGATGGCGGCGCTGGAAGCGTGCTCACGAGACCCTGGATTTGATGTTGAGTTATGAGTGGAATAGGATGAGGAGTCTGCTTATGCTATTGTTCTTTGTGCGATGTGTATGCGATCGTGATTAATCAAAATATTTAAGTCACCCTCAAAGTGCTTCCCTTACTCACAGATGGAGAGACACGCGAGGGAGCTGATAGTAGACGTATTTGAATCATCAAAGGACTTCTCATTTGCATCATGATTAACCTACATGCACAACTAGAGAAACCTCGCTCGAGCATCTAGGGCTTCCCTTCATATTTTCAAGGAAAGTGACACCCGTCATGAATACACCCAAGTTCCCATTTTCAGCCCCACGCTAAATCGACATCTAATATCTCTTTCCTTCCCTCAACACATCACTGTACTCCTCCAATGGGCTCTTTGTGAGCTTGGTCTCCTTCCACAGGTTGGGCGTCAAGAAGCCGTAGGTGTTTGTGACTGCGGAGAAGGTGGCCTTGAGTGTGTTCTCAAGAGTCTTGGTACTTCCAGAAGAGGCGGAGTAGGCGTCCTGTACACCAGCAAGTTGGAGAAGACGCTTGACGGCAGGGGAGGCGACGATGTCGGTACCACGAGGAGCAGGGATAAGCTAGATTATTTCGTCAGCAAAATACATGCACGATGCAGACATTGGCTCGTCTTTTCTCAATTAACATACTCTGACAGTGACGGATCCACACTTTCCGGAACCCTTGACGGGCAGAGAGTGAGGCTCTCCAAGGTTGGTACCCCAGTAACCACGACGGATTGGTACGACGCTGAGCTTGGCAATGATGATGGCGGCGCGGATGGCTGTAGCGACTTCCTTTGAGGTCTTGATACCGAGACCGACGTGACCCTCGGAATCACCAATGATGACAATGGCCTTGAAACGAGTACGTTGACCGGCACGGGTTTGCTTCTGGACGGGCTTGATCTATTGAGTGAGAGGATGGTGTGTTAGTCCTGGTAATTCCTTCTCTATTGCCATTTCGATGTGTATCTTTCGATGTGAAGTGTTGTTCTGATCTCTTTCTTCCTTGTGCTACTGTCTCTTGCTTCGCATATGCTGCCCAATGGCTTCTATGACTTTTTCTTCCTCGCCCAGTTTACGCACCTTCATAACCTCATCCTTGAGCTTGGGCAAGAAGTGGTCGACAATTTGGTACTCCTTGATGGGCAATGAGTGCAGGTAAATCTCCTCCATGCTTCTGATCTTGCCGGCCTTTACCAGACGACCGAGCTTGGTCACTGGCTGCCACTCCTTGCTCTCATCCTTTGCGCCGCCTCGTCTAGGTCCTCGGCGTCCACCACGACCACGGCCTCTGTCTCCTCTGTCACCACCACGGCTACCAAAACCACCACGAGCGGGAGCAGCTGCTGCTTGTGTCACGTCAGCCATGTTGTGTTGTAGATGTGAAATATGTCGAGGGGAGTTGGGAGAATAGGCGTCAATAGTCGACAAAGTGCTTCGTCTCGCTAAAGAATTTGGTGATGATTGTGGGTGAACCGACCTTAGGGTTAAATTTCTTATCGATTAAATCAGCCAGCGTTTAAGGCTTGCCAAGAGTACCTGGTAAACAAACAACACAGCAGAACTCCAAGGACGATGCCATAGACGATACCAATAATATAGATCAGATACAGCAAGATGCCTACACCGCAAGGCGATGTCGCTGCACATATGCGACCACGATCGCGTAAATCAATCGCACACATGCCATCACCTGACAATGATGCTTTGTTGATGGACAAGGAAAACATGACTGTTGATACAAGCGCTATTGCTGCGAAAGCTGCATTGAAACTACAGAAGCGATCACGCAGTAAGAGTTTGGGTCCTGGTGGAATTGATGCGCTTAAGGAGGATGCGGGCAATCGGAGAAAGGTGGGTGTCATTACGCAGATTGATATATGGCGCGCATAAGTTTGGTTGTCACGTATGCTGATATGTTGGTCTTCTTAGATTGTTGTCCCAGCGCCGAAGTCCATTCTGAAGCCAGCAATCCCATTGTCGCCACTCAAGGAGATCCCAGCACGCAAGCCTACCAAAGCAACCCAATCACCAACTCGCTCTCCAGCTCGAAAGAACATACCAGTCAATACCAATGGCGGACTATCATTACAGAACCAGCGCATCTCGCCGCAGCCTTTGCTAGATTTGGGAGCTGACCCATTAGGAGATGAAGAGACCGAGGAAGAGAAGCGCAAGAAGGAGAAGGAGCAGGCGATCAAGGCGCGTGATGCTCGACGAAAGTCCTTAGGTAGGTTTGTCGATAAATACAAGATTGGTTTGGTGTTAACAGCCTTTAGCCAACCGAAGAGTCTCATTTGCGCCAGAAGCCACACTACACACCTGGGACATGATGGAGGAAATGCATGATTCGACCACTTCGACTGCCACTAGCAACTCGACAAGGCGTGCTTCTGAAATGTCTAATAGTTTCGAAGACACTGTCAGAGCTCCTGGTGAAACTTCTGACGTGCAGGTTGCAGCGTCTCCCGCAGAAGAGCAGGAAGCGAGAGAAAAAAAGCGGAGGAGAAGAAGTTCAGGCATTCCGCCAATGAACTTCAACAATCCGGATGACGCGCTCTCCTCAAGTCCTGTCACAGGTAGCTCAGATATTGGAGAGGACGTTCAAAGTGACGAAGAAGGCACTGTGAACCAAGTTGCTGCTCAAGACGTGTTTACAGCAGAGCAAGAAGATGCCATGATCTCACCCGAAAACAATGACGCCACGGAAGATGTGTCGATGGAGATGGCAGGCGACGAAATTACAACAGCTTTCAGACCTTGGGCACAGAATATACAAACACCTCGGGAGTCTGCAGATTTTGTTCCTCTGGAGCAAGGAAACTTCAACCCATTTTCACCTGCTTTCAAAGGCGCTGCCTTGAAAGGTGCAGCCACGAACCCGGAATTATCCATGGTCGAGGAGGAAGACATGAGTATGGATATGACTCGAGCCATTGGTGGTATCAAATCCGATTCACAGCAGAAACAAGGTCGAAGACAGAGCGTTCGCAGCAGAAGACGCTCATCTGGATCTTCATTTAGTGGCGAGACTATGGAGTTCACTACAGCTATCGGTGGCATTCAAAGACGAGACAGTGGGCAAGAAGACTCGCAGCTCGATACAGCTGAAGACCTGTCTATGGAATTTACAGCAGTTGTTGGTGGAATACAAGGACGTATGATGGCACAGCAGCAGCAAACTGAGAATGAGACCATGGTAGAGGATGGCGGCACGATGGACATGACTACAGCCATCGGCGGCATCTTGCCTCGGACACACACATCTACTCAAGATCGCCAGGAAAATACAATGGACATCGACATGGACATGGACGTTACTACGGCAATTGGTGGCATCATAGCAAAACCAGAACCTCAACTGAACAGTGCAGCAAACGCCAAAAAAGCTTCCGCTTCTCCCGCCCGACCATCAGCACCAGCATTGAGACGCAAATCAGTTGTGGCTTCTGAAACTGGTAGCCCTACTCTAACGACTAAATCGCCTCGTACAAGATCGGCAGCAAAAGCTGACAGCTTCTTGTCTACTCCAGCAAAGAGTCCTTCAACCCCGTCCACCCGAAGCGCTACTATGGTCTCTCGTCCCATTACACCAGGTAAGACACCACCAACAAAGAATGCCACAATACAAAGAGAGACTACTCCCAAGAAGCTGTTTCAAGAGGAGCTACTGGAGTCTGCGTCGAAGAAGACCGGCGTCACACCAGTTGGTGCACAATCATTACGCTTCGATGCCACTGCTGAGAACACAATGGCGAATGCATACCCAAACATTTCGCCGGCTAAGCGTCGTGCATCTGGCTTTGGCTTGGACAAGGCAGGGCTAGGTTCGCCTCGTGTTGCTGCTCTTCTCGATAGACGTGCGTCGATAGGCGAGCAAGCAGGCACCTTTACACCCTCGAAAATTGGTGCTCGCATGATTCGCTTTGCAGATCCAAGAGATATGGAAGCTGAGATCACAAGAGAACATAAACAAGAGGAGCGTCGTGAGAGTGGACAATTCATTATGGAAAAAGAGGTTGACGGGGATGATGAAGATTTTGACCACACTGCCACGTTAAAAGAAGCTATTGGCAATATGACACCAAAGAAGACGCCACAGAAGAAGAACCTCAAAGGACGCAAAAGTCTGGCACCAGGAGCGGCTCTTGGGCTTCTTGGAAAAAGACCTCGTGAGCTTGATGAGAGTGATGAGGATGGCACACCACGTGGTCTTCGTGGCCGTGAAGCAAGTCCAGTGAAGAGGATAAGATTACAAGCACCACCGACTAAGGCTGAGACAATCGGCCGATTGGTCATGACTGCAGACACAAATAATGTCCTTCGAGCTAGCACACCTCTTGAGGAGAGCACACCAACCATATCGAACATTGCTACACCAATACACAAAGGCCACTTCAAGGATGTCGAAGCACTTCTAAGCGCTAAAGCGCCTCTACCAACAATGGGCCAACAAAGTGGCATTGAAGAAGAGCCAATCGAGGAGGAGGAAGTAGTCGAGAAAGTTCATCTCCAAGACTTCCTGAACATGACCAGTATTCGCTTTATAGAGCTCAACACAACAAAGCGCAGACATACTGTAGCGCCGACTGATGCACAACTTGCTCAAGCTGAGATAGAAGCAGATCCCGCCAAACAGTTCGAGGATGCGGTGGTAGCTGGTGCTTGTACTATCCCCATGCTGGAGCTTTTCCAACACGTAGGTCATCTAGATCGATTGATTGTCTCGTCTTTGCTGACAGTATAACTATAGTCGTGCCGTGAGCTCAAGAAATATATTGCAGAAGGACGTGGCGTCATTCGTGAGATTGAAGCAGACACTTTCGAGGAGAATCCACCACTCTTCCGTAAATATATGTCTGCTGCGCCTGCAGAACGTACAGTTATGGACAACCAATTCAAGCAGATGAAGGCTCATGCGCGCCATCTAAGCAAAGGCATGTGGTATGAGTGGCGCATGAAGCTCCTTGAAGGATTGAGAGGCGCACTGAACAGTACAGCAGAAGGTATGGCTGGAGACGGTGCTACACTCCTGAAACAAGAGCAAGCAGTTCAGAACGTACTTCCGAGCATGCTAGAAGAGTTCAGTCAGCTTGAGCAACAATGCGAGGAACTCCAAGCACATGCGGCCGAGTTTGACAGCTCGAAACAGGGCGAGCTCGATCAAGCTCGACGTCGTCTGGTCGAGGTTGATGCAGAAGTGTCAAGTAAAAAGAGTATGATCGAGAAATACAAGCAAGAACTCAAAGCCAGTGAGGAAGCAATCGCACAGATTCAGCAGGAGAAGATCGATTGCCAACAAGCGACGAGAGATGCTCAGCGTGTTCGAGAGGAGCTCAAAGGCTGGTCTGTGGCGGAAGTGAATACTCTCAAAGGTAAGAAAGGCTCTTCCACAAGTGCAGTTGTGTAGCCTACTAACGCTTGATGTAGCCGATGTCGATGCTCTGGATGAAAAGCACGGTTGGCGTATTACTTCAGCTTCTGGCACCACTCTCACCATGACTTATCGGAACGATCTGCAACTATTCTTCGACGCTGCCGCCTTCACCAGCGACGCCATAAATCCAGCTAAAACAGGTCAAAATGCTCCTATCAGCCTAACCTACATCGGAGACGACGCCTCGATTCACCGTCGACCACAGGCACTGACAACACAAGCTCGCTTCTTCCTACAGTTCATGCGAGCTCATCTGCAATGTCTAGTCCAGGCTAGCACGCCACTATCCACCCTCCTCACCTTCGTCAGCACAGGGTGGGACAAAACTTGCGTCGTATCACGCCAAGTCCGCAGCTTGGACTTTTCTGCACGCACCGACTGCGCAATCCGCAGCGACGAGAAGCTGGAAGTCTGTGCGAACGTCGTCCTACCAGTAGTCGGCACGAAAATGCTGGTGGACTTTGAAGTGCTGGCTACAGTCGAGAACATGGAAATGTTGGTCAAGGTATTGCCGAGAGCGAGGGTGGTGTATGGAGAGAAGTATAAGGAGGATCGGATGACGGAGTTTTTGAGAGGGAGGGTGGAGAGGAGTGTTCGTGGGAGTGGGAGTGGGAGTGAGGGGGCTGCGTCCTGGGCGGATGCGGTCAAGGATTTGAGGAATAGACTTGTTGCGCAGGGGAGGAAGGGAGAGGGGAAGTCGTAACGGGATTGGCCGGAGTGAATGACTTGATGATGGGCATATGGGAAAGCTTCGAGCTTGGGAGGTTGAGGTCATGAGTTGGTTTCTTTTGGTTTGTTCTGTTTTGAGTCTGAGTTGAAGGCGATAGCGTTTTGTTTCGTACTGTATTGAACTTTGGTTCAGATTGCTTCTTCTATGCTTGCATTGATCCATTATGTCCAAGCTGATGACAAATTCATACCTATGTTTATGCGGTCTATGTCATAAATCTGAGGAGCAGCGAGAAAGCTAAAAAGCAGAGACATAGATGGGAAAGGGAGTCGCAAAATATCTGGAGGCGATAAAGCAGCTCGCTTGGACTCGTTTTTGCGTCATTAGCAGAGGCGCTATCGTCTGCGCAGCGTGCTCAAAGATGTCTGTAGGCCTTTCCAGCAAGGAGTTGGTCTTCCTCTGCTGAGTCGTGATGTGAGGAGGAGAAAGAGTGAAGGCATCAGTCACAAGGTCTTTTCAGCTATTTCAAGTTTGCTCCAGCTTTGTGTTTAGTTGGGCTTGGGTTGGGATGTGATGTTGGTTTCTTCGGGATCTGGATTGGGGACGTGGTTGGGTAACAAACACAAAGGGTATTGTTGGTTATCTGCAGTGTTTCAGCTTCAATTCTTGATCGGAACTGGTGCTTCACCACTTACACATTCTGTCCATGACGCCAATAAACAACAGTCATCAGTCCTTCGTCCTCTCAACAACCCTTTCGTCAACCCACGTCATCGCCGATAGACACTATGTCAGAGTAAACACTCCGAGTCGCTACTAATGCTAGCTATTATCAGCATTAGCGGTCCGACCACTTTACGAATATACACAACTAGGACTTCCTCCTTCGCCGCGCCAAAATGTCGTTGCAAGATTGTATGCAGTTTAAAGATGTGAAAGATATGTTCAAAGAACTAGGCCGAAAAGTTGGAAAACTACAAATCAACGACGAAGTACGCCACGAGGTTCGTCAGTTGTACGAGAAAGGTGGCGGTACCTGTTCAGAGTTCGCGGGTGTTGTCAGCCGAGACGCCTAAAAGAAAGAGTTATGGCAATACCTTCCCACGGATACAGGCTTTGCCGGCCACGGAGCCGCTTGGGCTAGAGAAAAGAACATAACACATAAGATTCTTGTAGATAGCTCTGCAAGTGGGGTTGTTTTAGTACCAGAACACTTCAGCTAAGAAGATGCCTGGACTTTATCACCTTCATAGCATATTCCATATCGTGTAGATGAGAATGGAGGATTAATTCAGCAGCGTCGTGAACAAGATGGGGATAGCTGGAAGAGCTGGCACAAGAGAAATGAAACCTGGTACAACTTCAAGGATAAGGAAGCTCTTCTGATAAAGGATATTAAAAGAGGTCTCCTTGAGAACGGCATCCAGAATGCTAAAGGGAACCCGATTATACTATTCCGGTCGATCGACGACGGGTGGCGGCTAGGCTTTAAAGGCACCGTGACCTTCCATTTCAATTAAAGATGTAGAAAGTGGGGTGTGTGCCAGAGGGGCAGTCCTCGCATACCTGTTTGTAAATGCAGCTGGAGAGATAGTTAGATACAACCAAGAAGGAAGATGCTTGAATTGCATAGTTGCGATATGACGATTGCTTTCCTATCAGCACGCTTCACAACTCTGTCATGGAGCGAATCGGTGGATGTGTCTGATTGAGTCGCAGAACATACTTGATGGAGACATCGTCCCCGCCATAATGAACATTGTCTCATGTGACATTTATTAGCACGCTTCGCAACGATGTCACGCTTCGCAGTTATGTCCTGAGAGGCGGTCAATCGATTCGCAGTAGTGGTTCAGGAACTACCGATAAGGCTCGAGGTTGACATATAGCTAAAAGAAGACATCCGTATCCTACTGGTAGAGCAATTTCCAAGATGATATGCACATCAATGAGGACGATGATGGAAATTGCAGTGTGAGGTGTGCTGGTGCTGATAATGTTGTCAGTTCATGAATATTAGGAGTAGCGCAAAAGCTGGAAGCAGAGATATAGATGGTAAAGGTCATTTTGATCTGGAGGCGATAAAGCAGCTCGTTTAGAATCGTTTTTGCGTCATTAGTACAGGCTCGTTCGTCTGATCAGCGTGCTCAACAACGTCTGTAAGCCTGTCATTTCCCAGAGGATATGCCCTCCTTTTTCCATGATATTTGTACATCTTCACCTAGAAACCCCGGAGCTGCATTCTGTTTTTCTCCAACCGCTTCGATGATACGCTCGCGCTGATAGGAGTCTGCACGGCGGGTACCACATTACTATTGTACGGTTGATTTTACTTCTTGCCCTTCTTTTTCTTTGAACTTCCAGGCGTGCTAGGCGTGCCCGGTGAAGATTGTAGTTCCTGCTTGATTTTCGTGAGCGGCTCGTCCTTGACCACAGCTCCTTCTTCAGGACCACCACTTTCCACCACTACCACGTCAGACTCGTCACTGCCAGATTTGCTTCCTTTCCTATCCTTTTCCTCCTTCTTCACAGGCGTCTCAGCTTCAAGCTCCTTCATGAATCCTTCTCTGACAGTCTCCCTCCTTCGCTCCCACTGCTCTTTCCCTTCAACACGGATCTCCTCTACTTTCTCCAGTTGCTTATCTAGCATCTCCCTGCCTACACATTCGCTTGCGCTCTGAAAGATATACTGACCCCACGGCACAGGTCCTTGACTTAACGCATTCGCCTCTTCCACTACTTCCTTCAGCTCGGCTTCCATCTCTTTTTCGGCGACTGTGAACCGTTGCATCAATTCATCTCCGACACTGCCTCTTTGCAGTAATTGCGTGAGCGCTGGCTTTGCGTTTCTTAGGCTGATTAGTCGACGAATGTCTTCTACGGCGCGACGTAGGAGCGCAGCGCGGAGGAGGGAGTCGGGTACTTCCTGCTTTGCAGATGGCGAGGAGGAGAGTTCGAGGAGGGAGAGGTATATGTTTCGCTGGAGGTGAGCTGGAAACCAGGGTTCTAAGGTTGCGGCTTTGAGAGCTTGTCGTCGGCGGTAGAGGTAGGAGAAGGTGCCTAGAGAACCGATAAGGGTGGTGAGGTAGGCCAGTGGTAGCAGGAGGGAGAAGTAGTCGATTGCAAGGAAGGAGAACATTGTTGGATGGAACGAAGAGATTGTGTGCTCCTATTTGGTACGCGAGTTCAACTTGCACTTTAGAAGCGAGAGGATGTCGACTTTACGCGCGACTTGCGCGAGAATGATGCTGCAGGTGAGTTGTGCTGTACTGTGCTTGTTGTTGTCTCTCCTTGTTTCAGAAAATGGAAGGACAATTGGCAGGTCGGAGTCGTTGCCGAGATCTCTCCCAAGCGTCATGCTCTCGTGTCTCTTCCACCTTTGATATCAGCAATACATTCACTACCATCGCAGCGCAATCGCTCTGAACCCTTCTGGATCTGTGCAGAGAGCTAATTCATTCTCCGTCACATTCCATAACTCGTCGTCGCACCACATTCGCGCACCATCGACCTTGCGCGCCAATCTCCTCGTCTCGATCAGATCTCTGGATATGCGCTCTGCCTAGAGCTGTGGCACCCGAATGGTCGCTAGCTTCACTCTGGACTGCCCGCCTTCACTGGTCGAGGCATCAGAGTCCTCCTTCTCTGGACTTTCCTACTCTCGTTCTACAAACTCCTGCCGATAGTAATGGCGGACACTCTAGATCCAGCTGGTACTGGTCCTGCGAGTCGAGATTTTACTGTTCAATACCAAAAGCTTCATCTCGACATTGACCTCGCCCATCGCGCAATCTTTGGAAGAACAGAGATCTTAATTCTTCCAGAATCGAACGAGCTACGAACAATACGCTTGAATTGCCGACAGACAAAGATTAAGAGTGTGAGCGTAGAAGGAAAAGCTGTCAACTTGAAAGATATCAACTACCTGGATCCCTATGTGCTCGCAAAGCCATTCCCGTCCTCTAGCGTACATCAGCATCACTTGCTGCGACACCGAATTCAACCCTATGTTGACAACCCGCCCGCAGAAGAGCTGCACATACCTCTGCCTCGAGGAGTTAGAGTTTCAGATTCAGCGCCTACAACATTAACATTGAAGCTCGTCAAGACCGAGATTGACACGCTCACGCCCAATGAGCCACTAGCAGGCGCAGAAGAAGCATCGTTCACCCCTTTAAAGATAGATATCGTATTTGAGACGAAGGATATAAGAGACGGTTTGCAGTTTATAGGGATCCAAGAGGATGATACAAGATATCCTCATGTCTACACAAGCAATTCAGTCTTGCCTGGAACTGCATGTTCTTTATTCCCATGCGTCGATGATCCTACGAGTCGACATCCTTGGGATATCTCGATTCGCTGTCCAAGGACACTTGGTGATGCTTTCGTCCAGTCTGTAGAAAATTCCACGAAATCGATAGAGCCAGTAGATGTCGAGAATGCCACCTCACCCGTAAAGACGCTGGGTGATCTGATGGGCTTAAATGAAAGGGAAAAAGCGCTTGACCTGTCTGTTATATGCTCGGGAAATCTGACAGATGAAGTATGTAGATCGTGTTATGAACATCAAGAATTCACATCTGACATACTAGATCATCGATCCAACAGACCCTTCTCGCAAAACCGTGTCATTCTCTACGGCTTCTCTTGCTTCGGCGAATCAAATCGGCTTCGCAGTTGGTCCTTTCGAGGACGTTGACCTCTCCATCTTTCGTGAACTAGACGACGATGAAAGACTTGGAAATCAAGCAGTGCGAGTTCATGGATACTGCCTACCTGGACGTGCAGCAGAAGTTCGAAATACGTGCATGCCACTAGCAAAGGTCAGCTTGAGAATTGTCGATATGTGGTTGATGCTAATGCGAAACAGGCTGTTGACTTCTTCACAAATACTTTCACAGCATTCACAGGCGACAGCTACAAGGTCTGCTTCGTGGACGACCTGCCGTGCGATTATTCTATGACTGCTGGCTTCTCTATCTGTAGCACAAGACTTCTCTTCCCAGCAGACGTTCTGGATCCGCTTGATACTGTCCCGAGGACCATTGTTGATGCTTTGGCAGCACAATATGCAGGAATCGCCTTGGTTGCGAGAGAGCCTGCCGATGCCTGGCTCATCACTGGTATGCGAAGCTTCATGACAGACACCTTCATGAGGACTCTGACTGGCAACAACGAATATCGATTCCGGCAAAAGCAATGTGCCGATCGTGTTCATGAGCTTGATGTCAATCGACCGTCATTGTCAGCTTTTGGATCGATATTACACCTTGATCCTTCAGAGATGGAGTTTATGACATTGAAAGCTGGAGTAGTCCTCTTCATCTTGGATAGGCGACTTACCAAATCTAGTGGCTCTGCCGGCATAAGTCGCGTAATCTCTCGCTTCTTGACAACATCGAAAGGTGGTGATGCTGATGCTACATTCATATCCACAAGCACGTTTCACCAGCGATGTCAGAAGATGGGTCATTTGCCCCTAGATAGCTTCTTCGAACAGTGGGTATACTGCGCAGGATGTCCAACCTTTCAGGTTACGCAGAGGTTCAATAAGAAAAGAATGGTTGTAGAGATGCTTATCCGACAAGTACAGAGTGAAAGGCAAGAGCTGGCACAGCCCCAAAATCTGGACCCAGAACGATTTCTGCGGGATATCAAGGAAGAGGATGCTGAAGTGTATGCTGGTCTACCTCCTACAGTATTTGTGGGCCCAATGACGATACGCATACATGAAGCCGATGGTACTCCATATGAGCACATTGTTGACATCAAGGAGACCAACACACGATTCGAAGTGCCTTATAACACGAAATACAAGAGACTCGGTAGAAGTAAACGGCAGAAAGAGCGACTAGCTGCCACTGGCACGAATAATAACGAAGGGCAGGATGAAGTTCTGCTTTACTGTCTTGGAGACGTCTTGCAAGCAGAAGATGAGGTCGCTGATTGGAGGCTAACCGACTGGTCAAAAGAGGACGAAGACCGTATGAATGGGGAGTCTTACGAATGGATCAGGATGGACGCAGATTTTGAGTGGATCTGCAAGCTCAATATCAATATGCCTGCTTATATGTTTGTTTCGCAACTTCAACAGGATCGTGACGTGGTTGCCCAGGTGGAGGTATGCCTGCGTATAGCCTGAGAAGCTCAAACAAGCGCTAACATCATTCTAGAGCCTCCAGTACATTGCAGTACAGCAAGGACATCCTTTGATCTCAACCATCCTAACACGTACTGTCATGGACAAGCGATACTTCCATGGTGTTCGAACAATGGCCGCTACTGGCCTGGTGAAATGCGCAACCGATGAGTGTGACTGTATAGGTCTATACCATTTGGAGAAGATCTTTCATGAGCTTTTCTGCTTCACCAATTCGAACATGATGAGACCGAACGACTTCTCGGAACGTGCTGCATATTTCCTGCAGTGTGTGATACCAAGAGCTATCGGCAAGATAAAGGACAATGCAGGTGAAGCACCCGCTAGAGTGAAGCGATTCTTCTTGGACAAGCTCAAGTTTAATGACAATTCAGAAAACGAGGTACGTACTGCTCGTTAGATGTGCCAATTTCAGGCTAACAACACTTATAGTTTTCTGACAACCACTACATGTCCACGCTCTTGACTGCTCTAGCGGAAGCCCTTGCAGATGGAAGAGGCCTTGAATCGTATGATGAAGATGTAGACCGAGACACCTTCCGCAAGGATGCTGTGAATGAGATTGAGAGGTACCGAAGAATAGACGAGTGGATCTCGTCCTATCAGAATATCTACTCGGCCACGGCTTTGGAGTGTTTACTCAAGTTAACTAAAGGTAAAGTTGTACAGACTAACCTGCAAATCATTTTGCAGTACACCAGACACGGCAATGGTGATAACCTGAGGTTGAAAGCATTCGAATGCCTGGTCGAGCTAGGTATGCTACGAAACAATTCGATTCTTTCGTACATCATTTACACTCTTTCGACGGGCACTTCAGTGTACTTCCGACACCATCTATATCATATACTTGGCAGAGGCTTAGCCCGAATCGCTATGGGTGAAAAGAAATCAGACATGAACGTTCAAGCGATGGATGGATTCGTCATCGAGCAAGAAGGGTCAACCGAAGGCCGTGCAGCCGACTTAGCAAGACGACAAACAGTCCTCGGAGCCCTTGCTGGATTGAAGGAGGAACTCGGCACAAATGAAGTATTGAAGCAAGCTCTCTGGACAGCAATCGCGTCGACAACGATAAATTTAGTGGAGACCAACAACCTTCTGGAGCTGTGCAGTTACCTCTACGAGCCAGTGGACAAACTGACCGTCACGCTTAAGTATCCTCGATATTGGAGAGCCCAACATCTAGGGAAGGCTGTCGTCGCCTTCAGGCGTACTAACAAAATCCGCACAAGATTTGCGCCCAAGATGCTGGTACCTAGGGAGCCCACACCGCCACCAGCCCCAGTAGTAGTAAAACCGAAGATCAGATTTGGTCCTATACAGCCCAAGGTGGAAACACCTCAGCCGGTTCCGATTGCAAAGCCAATCATCTCCTTGAAACCAAGCAAGCCGCTCAAATTAGTGTCCACGCCCAAACCCGTTCCTCCACCACAAGCAGCTACACCTCAGGAGCCTGTACCGATGCCGCCTCCACAGAAGCCAAAAGTCAACTTGAGCATATCCAACGGCTCATCGTCGGTTTACACGAACGGAATAACTGCTTCGCCGGCAGAGATAGCACCACCTACACCTATCCCAAAACTTCTGCACCACGGTCTATCAGTAGCACCTACAGTAGAAGGACGCGTGAGCAGAATCGTGGTGCTCAAAATCAGCCGGGATCGCTTGGGAAGATGGCCGACGGGAGTCAAAGGGCCACGACCACAAAAGGTTCTTCAACAAAGCAATTGCTCTGTCATCAATGGTCACAGCAGCAAAGCATCCACTCTGGCTGCTTCGGTCAAGTCTGGGAAAGCGATGTCGCCACCTCCTCGTCCTGCAACTGGTAACGGTGTAGGACCACCGACAAAGAAACAAAAAGTCACGCACGATCCCTCACGCTCGACCTCTGCTTCACCAGCACCACCTAACAAGAAGAGAAAGAATAGCACTAGTGTGCCGCCACCATCAGCGGTACCACAGCCACCAACAAACAGACCGGTTTTGAAATTGAAGCTGGGCAAGTCTATGGGAAAGATAATGGGTGGTGGAGGCGGTGCACATGGCGCATCGAAGTGAGCCTTTAATTTTCGTAATGCATCAGCGTGGCGTTAATGGGATCATCAAAAGGTTGGCACGATTCCAGATTCGCAAAGGGGAAGGAAAGCTTTACTGAGAGCTTTCAAATCGATCCTAATCGATATTTGCACATAGTATTAGCATGAAGCATGACATATTGTCAAGATGTTCTTTCCCCTTTTCATCTCTGTTGCTCTTGTTTCAGAAATCCTGAAACACGAACGATGTCACGTGCATGCTTCCGCGATCAACGTCAATAAACAATGATTTCATCTCAACATTCAAAATCTACTCTATGAGCGAGAATATCTCTACGAGTGCATGTTTAGCGTTGCTACTATAATCTGCGCGCATTAACAAACCATCCTCACTTTTATCTCTCACCCAGGACCTTTCCGAAACGAAGCCCTCGAACCGCCGTAAAAACAACCTTGAATTTGTAGCTCCTACCGCGCTCAGATTTCGAATTGGATACACCGAAGCCATCATTTCTGTTTATCATAAAAGCCATTCAACAGGCAAGGCATTTCTTAAACTGGACTTCCATTTACACCACAACACCTCAATCCCCACTAAACCATGCTCCGCCGTCCAGCAACAGTCATAACATTGACACCAGAAGACCTCGCCGCTTTCGAAGCACGCAGTATACAACGTATAGCAGCGAACAAAGCAAAAGCTGAGCAGAGGTTACGCGACCAGAAAGAGCTACAACGAAGGAGGCGTGAAGAGCAGGAGCGTGCGGCCAGAGAACAAGATAGAGACGGAGGTAGGACAGAGAATGTTCCGAGTGTGGGCAGGAGTGGCAGAAGGAGGAGGGGTCAAGATCAAGAAGTAGAGTCGAGTGGAGTGGGCAGTGTAGCGGGCAAGGCGAAGGTGAAGGGAGGAAGAGTTTATGGCGGTGGACTAGATATGGGAATGAGAGTGGAGAGTTCGATGGTTGATGGTGCCTCTAACTATGCGGCGGATCCCTTTGGTAGTGCGTTGGGCTCATCTCCAAGACGTAGACAGGAACGGCAGCTTGAAGGTGACGCGCTGCAAGATCAAGATGGTATGGAGATTGATCTGGATGCGGACGTGCCTGACGCAGATGGTGGTGTGGATCTGGATGCTGATGTCCCTGATATGGATGCCGACGCTGGACATGACGAGTCTGCCTCTGACGACGAAGAAGTGTCAGAAGGAGAAGAGGATGTCGTCCTCCATACTTCCAACATAGATACCAGCGGTATCGACGTCGATATGGACACGCCAACTGCACCAACGAGGGGTCACCAACAACGACCGCCCATCGCAGCAGCAGCACGGAGGCCACGCGTAGTACCGCCGCCAGCACCACCACCGCTCACCAGACCGTCCCGACGAACGCGAACGCAACAGCAGCCATCACGGCCAATGGGCTACGACGGCGCAAGCGATTATCCGCTGCCTCAAACACGTCTACCACAGCCCCCACTATTCGCTCAAGCCCAAACAAGGGCCGCACAATCTCAACCTCAACCAACAGCCCTCCCCTCTCTCCTCCAAGCACAAGCAGGCCGCGTACCGGACCCACGCTATCGACGTACTGCAGCACATCCATCATCAGCACCATCCAATCACGCTCCTACATACAACGACTTCAACGACAACAACGACGACGACGCAGAAACACTCGAGCACGAGCAATACCAACCACAACATCCCCAACAGACGATGAACGCTCAACCTCAAACACAAGCAGAAACGGAACTCCAGCGACGCAGACGAATACAAGAGGAGACGTTTCAGGTCGCTGAGCGGGAAAGAGCGCGACGGGCCAGGATTATGGGGCAAGCACAGGCACGGTCACAAGTAGGAGGAACATCACAACAGGTGGGGTCGTATGGTGGCGTGCCCGGGGCGCCTGCGAGGAGTGTTGTTGCGGCTAGGCCGGCTACGAGGCGGTGATGAGATGATGAGGTGTTGTGCTTGAAGGTGATGTGATGTGCCATAGGAGTATGAATGTGATACTGGGCACCGGAAAGGGAGAGACGATTGGATAAGGTAGACAGAATCACAGGATACACTCGAAGGCTATCTGAGAGAACAGAACAGACTCAGTTTGGCTGAGAGCAGCATCAGCATTATGGCTGAATGGCTGGGCGATGCTGATGCTGCACTGCATCCGGCTTACAGCTACGTACCAAACGAAATACACCCAATGTTGCCCGTTTTTATTTTCGCAGAAGAAAACTGAAAAGACACTTCCGAAATATGGTTTTGGTGATATAGAGGAAAGGGAAGAATATGATGGTCATTAGATGTCGTTTGCGCTCGTCCTCATTTGTGTCGCGCCTACTTGCTTCTTCCGTTTGCGTCTTCGTCTGACTGCGATGCCAGCCTTGTTTCTCTTTCCAATCTGCCCCTTGCCAATGTGTTAGCTCCCCAGTCTGTCGACTTCCCTTGTTCCTCCTTTCGTCCTCCATTCGATATCCTTGTCCGCGTCTGGTTTGACGTCCATAACTTATTACATCCACGTCCTCCTGCCCTAGGAAACGCAAGTTAAGCAGTCGATGTGGCAGAGATCTCACTGCCATTCATCTACTACTGTCCAGGCACCCACGCCTTCTGAAAACCTTCCACACCAACCACCCCCTCCTTCTTCAAACTCCCCGTCCTATCATTCCCAACCATCCCCTTCGCCAAACCCTTAGCCAATGCAGCCCTGACAGCCGCCTCCCCCGTCCCATCCTCGCCATCAACCAACGTAGCCGCACTGCCCACACTCCCCGGCATAGTATTTGCTCTCGAGCTCGCCTGACTCATCGCCCCTCCACCAGCAGCACTACCGCCAGACTTCCTCTGCACAGCCTCGAGGTATACGCGAGGAAGATAACCCGTCCGTCCATCTCTCGTGCGACAACGCCACCAATCACTCTCTTTATTTTGCTGTCCTGGTCCTTGTGCCTGCCCTTGACTATCAGGATCGCTCGTATCCAGCACAGCGACCAAATCCCCTTTCTGCACCACCAAGTCCGCTTCACTCGGTACGTACGTCCCCGCCTTTAGCGCATCCGGCGGCGGGAAGGGGAATAGCACGCGGCAAAAGGGGAGGCGTGAGGGGTCGATTTGGCCTGTTGTTGGATCTATCATGCCATTTTGCAGTTGTTGCTGTTGCAACTGTGCTTGCTGCTGCGCTAATTGTTCTTCTTGCGACTTGCTGACCGCGCGGATCAGTTTGCCCATGAGATACGGCATTCCAAAAACGGCGAGCAGGAAGACTATGAATGGTTTCTTGCTCGGTTTGGCTTTAGCTCCAGGGGCTGTAGGTTTACCGTCTGCACCGATGGCATTGGCAGGCGAGAGGGAGGGGAATTGGCTGAAAAATGCTCCTGGTGTCAATGCTGCTGCGTCTGCTGGTGGCGGCCGGCCTGTAACTTTAGCATACAGCGTGCGCAGCCAGCGGAGGATAGTGAAAATGCCGAGGAAGCTGCCCAGGCTGTTGCGCAGGGTGGCGAGTTGGTCTGCAACGCTGACCATAGCGAAAAAGGACGAGTGCGTCGCCATGTACGTGCTTTCGAGCATTTGGGCGAAGCCGCCGAAGGCGGTGGCGAGGCCTTCGATCATTTGGAAGGAGGCTTGTGTGCTTTGTGCGAAGGTCGACATCATGTTTTGAGGGAGGGGTTGCCCGTCTGGACCGAGTTGTGGTTGGCCGCCGTACATCCCGTTCATGCCGCCGCCGTACATGCTGTTACCGTACATGCCACCGCCACCGTACATGCTGTTGCCGTACATGCCACCCCCACCGTACATGGAGCTGCCCATGCCGCCGCCGAAACGGGAGTAGGGTGAGGAGTACGGAGAGGAGTAGTTGTAGGGAGAGCTGTTATAGGAGGAGGTGTAAGGACGTGAGGCGATTGAGGAAGGGTTGGACAGGGCGGTGGCGTTCTGTGTTGCCATGGTGGAGAGTGCAGAAGGTCGATCGGGTAGTGCTGGGGCGGAGGAGGATGTGGTGGGTGCGAGAGTCGAGGATTGCGATGGTGTGGATGTGGGTAGGGTCGTCGATGTGTTCATGCCTGCGCCGGCGCCTGCTCGTTCCCAGGGTTTAGGCGGTGATGGTGTCGCCATTGTGTGTGATGTTGTCGGAGTGTATACGTCTTATAGTGTCGGCACTGCGTGGCAGGCTATCGCATGATGTTGTTGCCCTTCTCTTTCACCGGCTTGCGCGAAGTATTGTGCAGAAGCGACAGCTCTTATTTGCGATTGCCCCGGACTGATGGCAAGGATGGTTGACGAGAGTTTAGGCGTGGGATAGCAACAAGAAGACTTAGGAGGAGGACGTGTAGTTGTCAGATGAATGTCATCACGAAGGCGGCGTTGTGAGGTAAAAGGCTGAGCCTCGGTTAAGTTCAGGAATGGAGAATACCAGTATTGCATTGCTTTTCATGAACTATCCCTTTGTGATTACTCTGTTGGCTACCTGGCACCTGATGCTGCTACTTCATTTCGTCGGCCACGCGTCCTGGTCCACCCTCTCGTTGGCTCGTCCGCTGTTGGTTGTCTGGATCCTCATGAAATCTAGATAGCTTGCCACTATATTCCTGATGCCAGGCAGAAAAGACCGCTTTAAAACTGTCAACGATCTTCTTGTCTTCTCTTGCGCAATACATATCACGTCCAATCTGCTGAGTCGAATGATGTGAAGGACAAAGTAATTCCGCACTGCTCGAACTTTCGCATTATGTCCTTCTTGCGATAGTGCCCACAACAATATGCCTCCTCCGGCCCCAACCTACGTACAACCACGTTCTTCAAGTTAAGAAATCGTGCTTGTTTCCATGCTACAATGTTCGTCAGCCACGCAGAGAGATGCATCGTCTCATGAATAGCTCGTGGCAGTATACCCGACTTGTCGTCATTATAGAGAGTTGGACAGCAGAATCTCCAGCGTACGCAGTTGTGGTGGAAGTATTTCCTCTGGCCTGAAACGGGGAATTTCAGGTGTTGGTGCTTCGTCCGCTCTACATGTATCTGGCTGCCACCCTGCGGAAAGGCCTTCCGTTAGCACTTCGATACTGCAGACCAGATGCTCCAAGACTACAAATTCACGTAAATCTGTGCCGAATGGCTGGGTGACCGAAATCGTGACTTCATCGGTCTGTATGGCGAGCTTCTTGAGAGATGTTCGTTGCTTCATGAGCCATTGCGGAATCTGGTCGGCGTGGAGTGGCTCTCGCACATATGCCGTACCCAAATCCCAGTTAAAGCTAGTGATCTCGAGCACCTGCAGGCTCTTGAACCAAGCAAACACGTAGCGGAGATCTCCACCCAAGCAAACATCATGCAGAATGAACGTAGTGATATTGGAGAAATTCTGCAAGCGATACTCTGGGCGTACGCCACTGTGAAAGCGAGCCATATGCTCTAGCTCAAGAGTTTGTAGAGTCGGCAAGCAAGCGAATCGAACTAGGTCCTCATAATCTATCGCGTCACGAACACTGCGATAATCGGGTGCGTGAATGAGCGACGTGACGCCATATTGTTTCAGCGGGACCTGCGGGTCGAGGAGGTCGGAGTCGAGTTCGAGTTGTCTCAATTGTCCTGGTGCTACGAGCATGCTAATGACGAGCCGAACGTCCTCTTGCCAGGCGCCCTCAACCTCGCGACTTCGGTACCCAGTATCAGCGAGGTAGAGTTCCGAAACCATTGACCTCAGGTGCTTGGACTTTCCAATAATGTCGCGGAAGATTCGAAGGTCAGCAACAAGAGTGCTATGGGAAGGTGGACGAAGTTTGCGCACGATCTCAACCTCTCTTGTCCACTCATGACAGTCTGGCCAGTGTACTGAGCGAAAGAGCCTCGCCTGCGCTGTAATAGTCCATCGCGAGGAAACCAAGGCGCTATTTTTCAGGGCTCTGACAGGACACTCATCCGCAATCAAGCTCATAATCTCTACTGGCAGTAGCACTTCTCTCATTTTCGCTATCTCGAGTCGACGTGGTTGACGATGCAAGAGAGATGGTATTGAAGAAAGAGAAAGAATTGCGTCATGCAGATGAAGTTGAGTGAGTTGTTTACGATCAAGCATGGCAAGCGCGACTCTGCCGATCATGTCATATGAACAACAACCCACGCGTAGGAAACCAGCTCAGATGAAGCAACAAAAGTACTATCAGGTCAGCTACCTAAAGCTACTAAATCAGCAAAAGATAAAATAACAACAAACAAATCGCAAGAAAATCGACAAAGAAATGAACAAACGCTCCGCTCCCCTCCAGAGATCCAACGAGACAACAGCCATCCTCACCACGTCCCCATCTTGACAGCGTCCAAGTAGCATGTTCAACAAGCAACTTTTTCGCGATCTACTCCGGCGTCCCATACCAAAGAAAAAGAAAAGCTGACAAGCCAACCTGCAACGCAGAAAAGTTTGTACAGTCGAAGAGAAAGTGATAGAAGCGAAAGAATAAGAGCCTCGCGGCGAAGAAGACAAAAAGTCAATCATTCAGCGGCAGGCGAAGAAAAAGAATTCATGCTGTGAAGCATAGAGGCCGTTTGGTAAACGTTAAATCTGATTTTCGATTTCTGACATAAACTTCATAAACATTGGTAGAACAGGCTTTGCGAAAAGAAAATAGCAAAACAACCATATCCTAAGGCTTAGCTGTTGTTCGTAAGGGCGAAATTCGAAACGCCGAGACCGTTGTTGAGACCTGATGTTGTGGCGCTGGTAAGGTCGCTGATGGCGGATGCGGTAAGAGAGTTCGTGAAAAGGTAAGAGTTGCTGAGAACCTTGACGGTGGCGGTGTAGTTGGAGAAGCTGACTGCAAGCTTCATGGTGCTACCAGTGGGGCGGTTGAAGTAATCGCTGTTGCCAGCATTGCCACTGGCGGCGTTTCCGTGGAGTGTTGATTTGGCCCTGGTGGATCTTTTGACAGTGTTAGAACGGGTGTGAGCAAGCGGGTATGGGCATGATAAACTTACCCAGAAGTAAGAACTTCGAAGATGTCGAACTCGCCACAGCCGGATGTCCAGCAGGAGCAGTCAGCAGCAACGTATTGACCAGTGCGAGGAACTTGAGCGTTGAGCATCCAGATGGCAGGCATATCAGCGTTCATACCAGAAGTGCTACCATCAGAGGGCATTTGAAACTCGAACAAGAAGATCTTCTCAGGACCATCGAAACCGTCTAGACAATGATGTTAGTGAATGCTTCGACTAAGGAGACAAGCAGTACGTACGGTACGCAACGGAGCCGGGACGGTAGTAACCACATGAATTTCCAGAGCAGGGAGTACCAGAGAAGATGGAGAACTCGGTACCAGAAGGAACAGTGAGATCTTGCAGAACCTGAGGAGAAGCAGCACCAGTGCTGGCATCAGAAGAGAGGTAAGAAAGAGACATGCCAAAAGAAGAGTCCCAAACGCCAGATCCCGCACCACCGTGGTTGCCCATGAAAGTGCAGCCAGTTGAAGAACCAGCCTCAGAGTTGTAGTAAGAGACCTGCGACCATCCGCCACTGCCGACAACGACGTTGGACTTGACAATTGGCGCCACAGATGATGCAGCGACGGCAGAGCTGGTAGGGATAACGGAAGTGCTCTTAGCGGCTGCGACAGAGGTAATGTATGAAGTAGCCAGGGTGGTGGTAATTGCGGCAGCTGCATTGGTGGAAGTAGCAACAGCAACGGTTGAGCTGGCAGCGCCAGCAGGGTTCCAGTCATTGATCCACGAAACCACCTTGCCGTCAATGGTGGCAGTGACCCACACATCAGCACGCTTCTCCTTCACATGGGCGTGAGCGTGAGCGTGGTTGTGAACATGAGCATGGTCGTGAACATCACGCTTGGCGGTGTTAGCAGAACCTGGAGTGTACACAGCGAACTGCTTCAATTGGATAGGGCCACGGAAGTGGATAGAAACCTGGTAAGCGTGAGTTGATGCGCACTGCGAGAAGGTAAGATGACATTGAACATACCTCCTCGTCCAAAGGGGCCATGCTACCAGAGTAAGAGACGGGTGTACTTGAGCATTGACCGTTGGCAGAGTTCATGTTGGTGACCTGGTTGTAAGATCCTGAACCACCGAAGCCAGTGTACTGAATGGTGTTGACAGCCTGACAATACCAGTTGCCGGCAATTTCTTGAGCACCAGCAGCACAATTGTCAGCAGCGACAAAGGTGGAAAGAGTAGCGGCAGCCAGCACAGCGGCGCCAGAGTTAATGAAAGAACGCATAGTGG
>Ga0160429_1000292_pt1 | contig 55972 bp, 54 predicted proteins | sample SolpanmetagenomR_FD_108199 | JGI IMG/M metagenome (GOLD analysis project Ga0160429, IMG submission 108199) | Solar panel surface microbial communities from Lawrence Berkeley National Laboratory, California, USA - R | ecosystem: Engineered > Built environment > Solar panel > Unclassified ... | reverse complement strand
TGACCAGTTTTCTCAATACTGTTACCAAATTAGCACTGCACATTATTCTGCTGGATCTTGACATCTTTCTAGCCCATACCGGAGGATCCTCTTTACCCAAGCAACGACTTCGTGAGAAGAAGGGTTGGAGGGCTTGTCAAGGTTGATGACACCAGAGTTGACATATGACTTGAGATCGCGGCTGAGAGGCGTGCAACCTGCAGGAATGGGTGTGAAGTGACCAGTACGAACAAGCACTGCGCATTTTGTCAGCATACCCCTGATATAACCTGCGCAACTTGTGTTACTCACGTTTATCATAGTTCTTGAGGAGAAGAGGCCATTGGGAGGTGTCGACACTAGGCGCAACAGCTTCGGGCTTGATGGTGTAGTCCACCTCCTGGTCCGCGCTCTTCTTGACGAGTGACATTTCTTGATCTTTTCTTACTAGACTGGACTTTTCCTTCTGTTTTCTTACGCTTTTCCTGCTCTAAGGAAAGTCTCTTGGTAGATGAACTAAATTTTAGTATGTAAAACGAATGGGGTAGGATTGATAATATAGCGATGCAGTTAGAGCACGACAGCGATCTGTCAATAGGACAGTCTCAGGCTGCAGGTCTTAGATGCAATCGCAGTGTTTGGGCTTTACGATGGCCTTTACTGTTCTGAAAGATTCAAGGTTCACAGTCGCTGTTTCCCATTTTTTCAGTGGAGTTGGTTCCGGTGTGAGCAAAGCAAAAAAGGGGGAATCTCAATCGTACAACATTCATTATTTGAGGTCTTAGTAGACTACCTTAGTCATTATTGTACAGGAGTTCCAGCGTTCAATGCCATCTTTCTTTGTCACCTTCTCAATACTGTACTAGAGACTTGGGTCATCCCGTCCACTTCTCCTTCAAAGACACATGTGGTCCTCCCTAGGCACATTCAAATCCTGGAGACTGGCAATTGTCAGAAGCCATTCTGTCTTCATGACATGCGGCTTATAGCCTTGTCCTTTGGCGTGCTTGATGAATTTCTTCCACTGTGGTTTGTCTGCCTCTTCGCTGATGAGGTACAAATCGCGAGGTCCGAACAGTGCGTCGTCTTCTTCTTCTTGGTCTTCTTCTTCTTGGTCTTCTTCTGCATTTTCCTCGCGTTGAGGTATTTGGGCTTTCGTACCATTCCACTGTATAGCCTCACCACCATTCGCTTCTATGATGGCCCTGATGACATCAGACTTTCCTCGAACATTTGTCGTACAGTACATTCTGCTCCCTTTAAGCAGTCCTCCATTGTCACGGTTTCTCTTTGCACGAGCAAGCACATCAGAGAACTTTTGGTTTTGAGTGTCTTCCCAGTCTGGGTCTTCCACCATAAATGACTCAGGCGACAACCGCTGATGCTGTGCCACCATCGCAAGCATCCAGTCGATGGTGACGACGACTGGTGCATGGACTATACTAGTCAAGAATTTGGGTGTGCGCAAGACTCTGTCAACGACGAGTACATCAACTTTGGTACTGAGTGAGTCCACTATGTTGATGTTGAAGTCAGACCAGACAAATTTGGATGGGATCAGCTCTTGTTTGTAGCCGGTGATCAGGACATTGATCATGGGAAATTCGTCGGGATCAGGCTTTGGGGCGAGCAAGACATCGGTCTCGTTCGATGTTCGTTTCGATTTTGGTGCTCTCCTGTGTTTCTTCGTTGCTGGCGATGATTCTTCTGGAGCATCTTCCGCAAGCTCATCTTGTTGTTGCTCATCGGCTTCATCGATACTCCTTTTGCGGCCACGACCATTCGACTCAACATTCACGCGTTCAGGGTCGTTGAGTCTTCGTCCGCCATACACTACTCCACCAACACGCTTCCTTTCCTTTTCATACGCAGCAATGTCAGTTGCCATCCCATGCAATTTCGATATCGCTCGATCTTTAGCACCTCGACTGCCAGGAGTAATCAATTCTGCATTGCCAAGACGCGCAGCAAGTGGTGTCCTTGCGGGTCTTCTCGATGATCCGGATGCAGCAGCTCTTCCATTAGGAGTTCCATTGTCACCGTTTACTGCCGGCATAGAGCTTGATCTAGCATCCGATTCATCCTCTGAGGCGTTGGCTGGATCGTTCTGATCCAGCTCGATCTTCAATGATACTCGATCAATAGGTGTTTGTCCAACCAGTTCCGTCATGTTCGTTCTTGGTGGGAAGAAAGAATATCGTGAGTTTGATAGTGCTTGTAATTTACCTTTGGCATAGCTTTCCTCGAGCCAGAGGTGGTTGACAAGCTCAATATTCCAATCTTTGGCTGCCATACATTTCTCACTTGCCATATGTGCCGTAATCAGATGCGTATTATCCGGTGTCATGTTCTTCGTGAATGAGCCTCCTGCAGCTTTAACCAGACTGTCAAGGAATACACGAGCCTCGCCAGTATAGTTGGAGATGGTGATTTTTGCGTTACGAAAACCTTCAATGTCATTCTCGGGATATGGGTAATGCAGCAATCGTCGCATTGGGCACTGGTATTTATTTCGGGAGATGAGGAAATAAAGCCAATTCAGGTTTCCAGTGTCCTTGCCTGCACGAGCAGCTTTGAAATATTCAGGAGTGTTTCTGAGATGGCAGATGAGCCATTCTGCTTCGTCCACATTGTCAACCACCGCACCTCCGCCATCCGAGATGATCTGTGAGAGAGTCTGCTCAAGGTGTCCCTGGACATCAAGATCCTGATGAAGCATGATCCTTTTATTCTTGAATACTGACTCTTCTTTCTCTTCCAGCTGGGGTGCTGCTGGTGGCTCCAGCATGCGCTCGAGTGGATCCATAGTGTTGAGCTCATCAAGGGCGGTTGATCTATACACGCGCGGAGGTATTGACATGTTCTGTTCAATCAGGATAGAGGGCTCCGGTAGTCTGTAGGGCTCTTCAACTATTCTGCGTCCAAGTCTGAGACAATGATCGAACCAGTGTGGTAGTACCGCTATAGCATCGAGATTCTTCTCCTGCATCACTCTGCATTGTCTGCTGTCCAAGGTAAGTGCGACGATATGAGTAACCAGCTTTGTTATCGGCTCTGAATATTGTCCTCCCATTGCCTGAATGCCACCAATGATTGCATCACGGTCACCAAGAGGAATCTCGTCCGCAAATGCTACAACTACATCATGAAAGTAGTGTTGCGGATCGGGGCAGTATGTTCTTGGATTCGGTGCCTTCTTCTTGTCTATTGCATGATCGATCCATCTTGGAGTAACAACCGGGATCAAAGCATCAATCGCGTCGTTGTAAGCTGGAAAGTCGCAACTGGTGGAGATTATGTGTGTGACATGCTTTAGCTGGCTGGATGATAGTTGCAATTGGGTGGCGCCACGCGAGGTGAGCTTCTTGACGTACTACAAGTAATCAGTACGGCTCACTAAGAGGTGTGGACAATGTGAGACCTACTGCTGCTGCTACCTCCTCGGAGAGGTCGGTACTGGGAATGAGGACGAAGTAGACATCTTGAAAGAGATTTACTTTGTCGTCGGCCATGATGAGATCGCTAGGAAGGTCCAATGTGTGTGAAGACGGCGAAGCGTGGAAGGCGAGCGAGGCCGTGCTAAAGTGCAGAAGTTCGCGCTCGCGACGTGTTTCCGATTATATGAACATCATATGTCAACCGAGGTCTCGTTTTTGGGTGACTTCGCTTCCTCCCTCCTCAATCTTGCTCGGATTATCTTGTGCTCGTTCCGTCTTGCTTGCCGTGCTGTGATCTGTAATTCCTCCTCTGCACAGTACCGGTGTTGTGTTTTCATCATGTCCTCATCTGTATACCGCCTGAAGAAGCATATTATAGACTCTCAATACCTCCGGCAATATCCTCACGCCACGATCAATGGTGAAGAAGATGAACTCAAGATCTGTGTTAACCAATATACCCCACTGAACAATTTGAGCCCTCAACCTGGTGATGTTACAATCATAGCGGCCCATGCCAATGGCATTGGCAAGGAGCTCTATGAGCCGTTATGGGACGAGCTGCACGCCTTGTCAACAAAGACTGGAGCATTCAAAATACGCAACATCTGGATAGCGGATGTAGCATGGCAGGGAGAGAGTGGCGTGCTTAACGAGAACAAGCTGGGAAATGATCCGAACTGGCTTGATCACTCTAGAGATTTGCTACACATGGTTAACCACTTTCGCAAGGAGATGCCTCGACCTCTGATCGGGATGGGCCACAGTATGGGCGCTGCACAGATGACCAATCTCGCTTTTCTACATCCGCGATTGCTTTACTCCGTAGTCCTGATGGAGCCTGTCATGCAAAGTATTAAGACCAAAAGTTCTGCCAGTGGACCTGCTTTAGCATCTACATTTCGACGTGACGTCTGGCCTTCGCGAGAAGCTGCTGCAGCTAGTTTTAGGAACAATAAGTTCTATGCCGACTGGGATCCACGCTGTCTGGATCTTTGGATTAAGACTGGTTTGAGAGATCTGCCAACTACATTATATCCTACTTATCCACCTACTACCTCCGCCTCTGCAACGCAAGCTGCACTTACAGCGGCTACGGCTGCTGTGACGGCTGCACCTGTTCCTTCAGCACCACCAGTAGACGTCCCAGTGACCCTTACAACAACCAAGCACCAAGAGGTCTTCACATTTCTCCGTCCAATGCACCCGCCGGCAAACAACGATATTTCTACCTTCACACCGACACGCACTACACATCCCGACCTCTTACCACAACCATATGGCCCCTCGCAGACACCAACATACAGACCTGAGCCCATCTTGCTATTCGAGCGACTTCCTCATCTTCGACCACACTGCCTGTACATCTTCGCTAAAACCTCCCAAACCTCGACTCCCGAAATGTGTGCCGAAAAATTGCGAGATACTGGTGTAGGATGGGATGGTAGTGGTGGAGTTCAGACAGGTGCGGTGCAGAGTGTTACATTGGAAGGTGGTCATTTCGTGCCGTTCGAGAAGCCTGGTGTTGTTGCGGCGGAGATCGAGAAGTGGTTTAGTGCCGAATTGAGAAGATGGCGTGAGGAGGAGAAGGTCTTGAAAGATCAGTGGGAGAACTTGAAAGGGCAGGATAAGTTTACGTTGAATGAGGACTGGAAATGGTGGATGAAGCAGGGTAAAAAGCCTTTGGACAGGCCAGGGAATAAAGCCGTGTCGAAGCTCTGAAAGCCGTCGCTGTTCACCATCGTCGTAACATCGGACTTCATCAAACTCAAGCATTGTTGCCGCATCCACCTCCACCAACAGATTTCACCCGTTACGAACATCTCAGTAACAACTATCAAGCGACACCCAGAGGTCAGGCGAACGCAACATCACTAACAACGTCGAATCTCTACGATCTATTCTGCCTCACTGGAAGGACTGAACATCTCATAAGCACGACCGCATCAACGGATTTCGGGTACCCTGGGTTGATCGTACCGTAGCCCATTGTTGGTGCCTAGGGACAACAGTCTCTGGGAGAAATAGTGAAGACAAGCAGAGGATTGGATAATGACGCCATTCCTTGCCGTGTGTAGAGACGGTGCGTTGGGCTCCTGGACTAACCAGCTGGCGGCGAGTGGACTTCAGAGGCGTGGCAGGCGAGGCCCTATTTACATATGGCATAGTCTGTCTATATCATGAAACTGATTGAGCTCTTACGAAGAAGGTTCTGATACATCACAAGCTTGTTTATTCTCCAGTACTTGAAGCGATGTACAGTATCTCTCACACGATCTTCTTGACCATGTAATCGAGTGGTGTTCACTGTCGAACGTGCTTGACGATTTAACTTCTTTGGTTCTCTTTGTCGTGACTTTGTCCAGGTCTGTTTGCAGTGCGAATGAAGAACTTTGTGCTCATATTGATAAGGATACATCGAATGCTGCCCGGTCTAGCGAATTGTCTCTTCGTAAAAGAGCTGTAAATGTAGCGGAGTCCAGTTGATGATAGTGCTATCAGAAGTAAATGGCAAATGAAAGGAGGAAGATCAGATGGTGATCAAGACTGGCATACAATGCAAGTGGCTGCAAGATAGAGTATTGGAGGAGGGAGGGTGTGGAATGCTGATAGAGTATTGGAGGTGGGAGGGTGTGGAATGCTGCGTGGGATGTCCTTGGGTTATCTCTAACGTAAAGTGGTGGGAGGGAAACCTGCACGAAACTTGTAACGAAAGTACAGTAATGGCAGTACACGAAAAGCCCAAGTGAGATCAGTGTTACGATAGCGTGCATGAGCGGAGCATACAGTGAACGCGACAGACCAGGCAAAGACCATCAACGCAGCTGCTTCTCATTGATGGTACTTATGAATCGAGTGGAAGTGGACGAGTAAGATCGTAATCATCAATACAGTGTGGTAGCAAGGCCATTTACACGACGAACCAAGTGGAAGCGGGAGAGGGTGTTTCAAGATGATGCATACGAGAATATTTTGCCTAGCCAGTGATACTTCCCCATCTTTCGCTCCTTCTCGAGAGACAATCCATGAAATATTGAAAAGCCGAGAATGAAATTCAAAATTGTTGTTCTTTTTCTGGTGAAAGAGCGGTGAGCTGGTTCCTCGATGCCCGTGGTAGGTACTCCTGTATCCAATACAAAGAGGTTGGTCGTACTGAGTTGTCGTCCAATCGGAGAAGAGCCCACCAGAGTAATTGGCTGTGATATTAGGTGGGTGGTACTTCGGACGCGCGTGTAAGGCGGGAGACCTTATCATTGGCTTCTCTGCGCTTGCCAATAGTGACATATCGCTCCTAGGGACTAGTCTGAGTCGAAGTCGGGTCGACCGCCCAACAGCAAAAAGCACAAAGTGTGCCGGGAAATTGAGATGTCGGGTGAAGTCCCCAGTAACACAGGTACGCCTGGAGACGAGATGAAAACAGGCTCCACGCTGTACTTCCTGGGCGGTGTCTCTCGTGCACAGCTCGAACTAGGTGCAGGTCATGGTAAAATTGAGCATCCAATTGATAGCGATTGTGACGGCGGTACATGTCGACATACATGAAAATAATTGCTGATTGCACGCCTCCAGGTACTCCCGGATTGTCGATTGCATCTTGGAGGTTACGACGATAATCAGAGAGGAACTGGCGGCTTAGCAGGTCTAGCTCATCTTGGATAATCGTCGCACCACGGTTGATGGCTTGTTGTAGGCGAGCATGCTCCTCGTACAGACGGAGCACTTCGACTAGGCGTGGACTGCTGAGGCATATCACGTTGGCAGCTCCTACGAGCTCGAATAGTGTTGATCCTGGATCTTGCTCAAGGATGACTTGATCAGGAGGCGGGGTCGGAAGCTGGTAGGAGCTCGAGCCAGCCACCACAGGTACAAAGGATTGATACTGCAACTGGTTCAATGGTGCCGGAGCATTATATCCTGTGGCAGCTACCGAATATGGACCACTTCCGAGACTCTCGAACGATGACATCGACCCAAGACTTGGATCAACTAAAATGCTACGAGATGACTGAGCAGATACAGATTGACCTCCCGGAGTCCTGGCGGCTAGAGGACTAGCAGAGGTTCGTACTGAGATTCCGGCTTGGCCATTCCGACCGCTCACATTAGACTGGCGGCTGCTTGATCGCCGAGCACGAATCACTGGATAGCTACAAGGCCGTCCTTTGTTATCGTGAATACAGTGATGACCTGCACCGTGAATTAGCTCAATTTTCTCCTGATCTGTCTCGATTATAGAGTACCTACAAGGGTTACCATAATCACACTTGTAGTGCTTCTCGGTACACTGGTAGCAGGCACCTCCTCTTTTGTCTATTGGCTGTCAGCTCCTGATATGTGTAGGGTTTCGGACCAATTTACTAGGTGTTCTTGACATGGTCGTGTTTCAGAAATGTCCGCAAACGGAAATAAACGGCAGAACCAGAAATTAGAAGAATAGAGGATGGGAGGGCGGATGCTTATTGATAAGTTGGTAGCCTTAGTCTGTCACATCGAGGCGGAAATTCTGGGCCCAACCACATACTGCTCTGGGCCACACCGGACATCGACCCCCGTGCATAAACATCGACCTAAAGCATGCAGCGCCAACAGCTCTTACAGTTTTGTGGTTGGATATTGGTATTTGTAATGTGTGTAACAATACATGAAGAAAGTCACCAAGTCACGAAGTCACCAGGTCACGATGTCACATTTTCACGTGGCAAGCCGCAGACTTATCCTCGGGAAGCATTGTGTTCTTGGGGTAGCCTTGCTGATGCTTAGACGGTACAGGCTTCTACGGTCCCGTATCTTTCCTGTATCTTTCCTGGTAGAGTGGTGTCATTTCTGGGCCCACTGGATAGAGTAGAGAAAGACGGTGAAATGACCTGCATAACCGCTGTGTGAACGCTGTACAGTAGTATCCATGAAATCGTAGAAGACTTTGAGACAGTTACAGAGACTCGGGCGAGCTAAGAGAGACTAGAGCGAACTTCGTAGTAGACGGCTCATAGCGGTGAACGATCTCGGACCAATGAGATGAGGGAGGTGGTTGTCCAGATCGGCTTAACGTATCTTGTGTAACACTTCATATGTAGTCCAAAGCGGATGTAGTCAAGTATACACGATTATTAATCTTGACAGGGTTAGGCTCTGTACCCGTACTTCGACGTCAAGACCTCAATCCTGCAACAACAATCAACTTCAACGAGTTATCGACAGTGTGAGCCGTGGAGACATTCTTCGCTTCCTGCTAACATGAGTGCGGTCCTTCGATAACGACTATGTTCACCTTCACGCCACTACTTGGCGCCCAAGCCGAATCACAGGCAGTACAGTCACTTCTCGAGTTTGATGGAGGTGTCAGGATCCTTGTTGATGTAGGCTGGGATGAGACATTTGATGCTAGGCAGTTGCAAGAGCTTGAAAGGTGGGTGATAAAAATGCTGCCATATGAGATATCCATACACTTGTTCCAAGCGCAGTATCTTTATAGAAGATCGAATCGAACCACCTCTCCTCCTTGAAGCAGCATCTAATCGTGTACCTGTGACTACAGACAAGTGCCAACCATTTCCCTCATCCTTCTTACCCACGCTACGATCAGTCATATTGGTGCATATGCCCACTGCTGCAAGCACATTCCTCTATTCAGCCAGATCCCAGTATATGCAACAACACCTGTCGTGTCACTTGGACGCACTCTCCTCCAGGATCTCTACTCGTCTACTCCTTTAGCAGGCTCCTTCCTCTCCCAGACAGATCTCTCAGACGACTCTTCTTCGATATCAAAAACAACAGCTCAAACCAACATATTACTACCACCACCAACCAGTGAAGAAATAGCAGGCTATTTTGCAATCATAAATCCTCTCAAATACTCACAGATACACCAACCGGAACCATCGCCCTTTTCTCCACCACTTGAAGGCTTAACCATAACAGCATACTGTGCGGGTCATACACTAGGAGGAACTATTTGGCATATTCAGCATGGATCAGAGTCAGTCGTATACGCGCTTGACTGGAATCAAGGAAGAGAGAACGTCTTGCCTGGAGCAGCGTGGCTAGGTGGATCAGGCGCGACGGGAGCAGAAGTCATTGAGCAACTACGGAAACCGACGGCACTGATATGTAGTAGTAAAGGAGCAGATACAGTTGCACTGGCAGGAGGACTACGCAAGCGCGATGAACTTCTCTTGACTCGCATCCGGGAAACAATACAAGGCGGCGGAAGCGTTCTTTTACCTTGTGATGCTAGCGCTCGAGCACTCGAGGTGGCTTATATGCTGGAGCGTGCCTGGTCTACAGACGCCATGGTACGACCGGCTAAGTTATACCTTGCTAGTACTACGTCGACAGCGACGATGAGATATGCTCGAAGTATGCTAGAATGGATGGACGAGAATGTCATTCGAGAATTCGAGACGACGGCTAATCAAAGAGATAACAACAAGGATGGACAAGCACAACCTTTCTCCTTTAAGCATTTGAAATTACTTGAGCGAAAGTCTCAGGTTAGTCGAGCTCTGGCAGCTGAAGGACCAAAAGTCTTTCTCGCTAGCGACGCGTCTCTTGAATGGGGGTTTGCAAAGACATTAGTAGAAAGTTTCGCTTCGAATGATAAGAATCTGGTCATTCTAGCAGATCAACGACGTCATGCAGATGGCCCTGCGACCTTAGTACAAGCACTCCACGACCTCGTCGGTGCAGTGAAAGACGAGCAATCGTCCGCAGCTGGAGCAGAGGCCACCGTCCACCAATGTAACAACGAAGAAATCCAAATACAGGAACCACAAATCAGCGCAGTCAGCGGAGAAGATCTCGCAATATACCAGCAACATCTCGCCCGACAACGTCAACGTCAAACCACTTTCGGCGCCGAAAAAGCAACTGTCCTCGAAACTTCCGCTGACGTCGTAGATGACCAATCCTCCAACTCGTCCTCTTCAGACGAGGATGACGACACATCCCATCAGGGCAAAGCCCTCAATGTCTCCACCACTCTCGCCCACCCCAAGCACAAGATGGTAACACTAAACGACGAAGACCTCGGCGTTAACATCCTCCTCCGCAAGAAAGACGTCCACGACTACGACGTCCGCGGCAAACGTGGTCGCGAAAAGATCTTCCCATTTATTGCGAAAAGGCGAAGAAACGACGACTTTGGCGACATCATCCGTCCTGAAGACTTCCTCCGCGCTGAAGAACGCGAAGACACTGGTACAGGCGGTCAAGAGCTCGAAGGTCTCCTCGCAAAAGGCGAGAACGCGCTCGGTCAAAAACGACGCTGGGATGAAAAGGATAAACCATTGCGAGATCCTCGCCGCCAAGGTGCAAATGCAAATAAAAGACGACGACTACAAGAGACGTCACCCACGGCACCTACGCCACAAGAAGAGGTAGAAGAAGAAGAAAGCGAAGAATCCGACTACGAGCCATCTGAACCTGTCAATCACGGTCCAACTCGCGTCACCTTCACAACCCGCAAGATCACTCTGCGCATGAAACTCACAGCTCTGGATCTATCCGGCATCCACGACCAGCGAAGTCTTCATATGCTCATCCCGCTAATTCGACCGCGCAAGCTCATCCTCACTGGCGGCACGAAACGAGAGACTTCCTCCCTTGCAGAAGCATGTCGTACGATGCTACTGGTAAACAACGAAAGCAGCAGCAGTAGTAGTAAGCAAAGTACAATCTCCGCAGATATACTCACGCCAACCATCGGAGAAACTGTCGATGCAAGTGTCGATACAAACGCGTGGACGATAAAGCTAGATCGTAAGTTGTACAAACAGTTGAAATGGCAGGAATTCAGGAAAATGGGCGTCGTCACTATCAAAGGACGACTTGTCCTGCCTAATACCAATAGTCTTGCTGGGGAGCCAGAAATCGAGCATAAACAAGAAGATGGTAATGCAAAGAGGCAGAAAGTCGACGTCGAAGCACAAACATCATCATCGATCGCCTCCTCGGCACCTACAGCCCCGGTCCTCCCACTCTTAACAGATCTAACCACCACCACTACAACAAATTCCACAACAACTCCCACCACATCCGCCACAACAACCATCAGCCACGCGCTCCACGTAGGTGATCTCCGCCTAGCCGAATTACGACGTATAATGCAACTCCACGGGCACTCTGCCGAATTCAAAGGCGAAGGCACATTACTAGTCGACGGCATCGTAGCCGTACGTAAGAACGGAATTGGGAAGATTGAAGTTGAGGCTGGTGGTGGTGGGGTGGGTGGGAATGTAAATGGAAATGTGAGGAATGTTCAAGGAGGAGGAGGAGCTGGGACTAGCTTTTGGGATGTTAAGAAGAAAATATATGAGGGATTGGCTGTTGTTGCTGCGAGGTAGGCGAGTGGAGGCAGGGAAGTTCTTCTACTGCAGAAGCATCAAGGAGTTCTCAGATCAATCTTTGTAACTTCTTTTCATTCGAACTAGGTTCGTCTTCGGAAAGGGCTAGGTAGGCGGGCACTTTTCATCTCGATATCTTGAAGCAATACAAATCTTAGTGACAACGTCTCAACAAAGACTTTTTAGTGATCTTGTCCGACTTTCAATTTAGCTATACTAACACATAGTGTGTGACTTATGCTGAAAGGACTGAAGCCTATCGTGCTCCAAATATACAGGAGACTCGTCTCATTGGGGTATCATTACCAACCATACCAGTTGGACCAATCAGTACCTCTCAGAAATCCGACATCATACCCATCCACTGGCAAAAGTCAAGCACCAACCCCATCAATACTCTCCCCAAACAATTCCTCCACATAATCATCCAACTCAATAATTCTAAACCTGTTACCCAGCACCTTACTCTTCTCCATCGCCCTATACGCCCCACTAACACTCTTTCCCCACGCCGCAACCTCAACATTCCACCCCTTCTGCAACGCGCGTTGTACCATCTTCATGAAGCCCTGGCTGTACTCGGCCTCGGCCGCATCACCCGTCGCAAGAACCATCGTTGGTGCCGAATTCGGCATTGCAGGGTCAGCCCATGCAGACAATGGAATGTCAATATCAACGACTGATTCAAGAATCTTGAGATGCAGAATCTCGTCCACGGCTTGTTCTTGCCATTTTGGAGTTGCGGGTGGTAGGTCAGGGATCTTGGAAGGACTAGTGCCAAAGGCAATTGCCATGGCTTCTGTAGGGGTCAATAGCGTTTGTGTAGCCGTTTGAGTAGTAGCAGGAGCAGCACCGTTTCCGGCGCTTTCGCTGCCGCCGCTGTGGTAGCCATTAGTACCGCGACCATTTCTTTGTTCGCGGTCACGTTGCGCAAAGTATTTTTGGCGTTCGGTGAGTTCCTTGGCTTTGTAGACTTTGTCGAGGATGTTAGTCTCGTAGCCAACCTGGCGCGCTTCCTCAAAAGCGGCAATCTCAGGTGTGCTGCCAGCCAGGACACGTCGAGCAACAGGGCGGCGGCGCTCCATGAGCAGTGCCAGAGCGTGGAAGTTCAAGTCCACGCTCGGCACGTGATGCCATTGAGGAATGCCTCGGGCACGTTTGAGGACGTCCATGAATCCGATGAGGATGTTCGAGGCGTCGACGAAAACGTGGATACCACCAGGTTGGGGTTTGTTGATGGAAAGCTGAAGAGGAGATAGCAAGTATTTGCGGTCTGCTTGGAAGTTGTTCATGAGTTTGAGCAAAAGTGACCAATTACGGTCGAGAGAGGTTTGATGAGCAAGAGGAACGATGACGTTGTTGCCTTTACGGCGGATAGGCGTCTCATTGCTAGGTGCATGAGGTGTTGATGGAGAAATTTTTGCAATATTTTGAGCTGGAGCGTTCTGTAATCGTTTATCGGTAGCGAGACCGAGTGACAACAGAGACTTCTGATGAGCCTCGTGGGGTTTGGCTATAGGCCATTGTTTTTGCAGACTTTGGTGAATGGTGTTTGTGACCGAAGGGCGTACAGGCGTATGTGGTGCATTAGGTACAACGTTGCTACTATTGCGTGGTTGAGTGGGGACGGACTGTTTCGGAAATTGATTGGAGTTTTGAATCTTGGATGGTTGTGGTTGTATAGGTAGTGCACCTTTATTGGGCAGATGAGATGCCTGACTAGGCTTGTTTGGTGACTTCGAAAAGTCCTTGATGGCCACGTTGGTAGCTGGAGTAGCAGCAGGCTTGGGTCCTCGTTGGAATTGATGAGACTTTTGAGGCGTTGTCCCAGGAGATTGGGACATTGGTGGGAGCCGTGACATGGCTTCCTGGACTGCTTTGACTGCATCCGACACATTTGTGGCCGATGATTCCGGTGCAACTCGAGTCTTTGCTGGTGTAGCTGGGACAGGCTGCTTAATGGTCTGGCTCTCTTGCGTACCAGCAGTCTTAGTCGGTTCGGGCTTCTTCTCAAGCTTTGGGAGGTTGTTCTCCTTCATTGACCTGGAAGCAGTATTATGCATTGGAGACTTGGTGCGCTTTATAACCTGAACAACTTCATCATCAAGTTCATCGTCAGCCGAGGCTTTGTCGTGTTTCGCAGTGTCTACATGCTCTTTCTTGAGCTGCCCTGACTGCTCCGCTGCCTTCCGTGCCTTTCTGTTCCTCTTCTTTCTCTGACTCTTAGTCAGGTAGTCACCATCGTGGGACGGAGGACTATCTTGAACATCTGTCAGGTTCAGTCCCTCCTCTTCATCTCTCCACTTCACAGTCTTCGATGAGGGCGGATAATAAAGTGCTCCATCAGAAGCATAGGCGTCTAGATTTGTAGTCTGGCCGGCTGTGGACTGCTCAAAGGGCGCAATGGCGGGCGGTGGTACGTCTCGTTGAACACCTAGATAATCCCAGACCTTATTCATATCACCCAGTCCAACGCCAAGCTGCTCTGTTGATGGCTTCTTAGCCAGAGGCTTTGATGGTTCGTTAGGCAATGTGCTATCATGCTTGGAAAGTGACTGGATGAGGTCGAAGACAGGTGAAAAGTCCCAAGTAGATTCTGAGACCGGGACAGGCATGGCGAGAGTTGTCGATATTTGGTGTGCGTATATGGTCGTCACAGGGATCTTGTTGCCTCGAAGACCTGTTCGGTTGAGGGAGGGGTAGATCGGGGAGGCTAAACTCTGAGTTGTTCTGATTGCGACTGCTGCTTGTGAGACGTGAGGACCCTAGTACGCCAAGCTTGAGTAGTATCAGCTGCCGCTTGAACAAAGACAATCTTTACGCAGGGCAATGCAATGAAAGAAACAGTAAAGTAGAGCAGAGCAGAGCAGAGCAGTAGCGAGTTGGAACAAGCAATGTCGAAAGCGCAAGGTGAGTAGCTGGTCAAGTCGTGCGGCAGCTATAGTGTCGAGATGAAGAAGGAATGCGCTATGCTGGATGCTGTAGAAAAGAAAGCAGCCAGAAGTGTATGTCTTGTTGTGAATGAATGAATGAAAGTCGAATGAAGATGGATCATGCATGTGTTGTCATTCGCCTCCCGTTTCCAATGGTCCATGTCATTCATGCTTTCAGGGTGTCCGGACTTAAGAGCGGGGGACTCTCCCAAAACTGTACGGAGTATTACATCAAATATATTGCAACATACATCAATACTACTTGTGAAGCATGGTGTAGCCTCCTGTTGTTGTTGTTGTTGTTGTTGTTGTTGTTGTTGTTGTTGTTGTGAGGACTATCGACCACCTCCCATTATGGACTCCCCATCGGCTTCAGACTCAGACTCAGACTACGAGTACGAATACTCGACAACAGAAACAGAAACCTTCTACATCACCCTCGACCTCACCTCGCACCTCCCTCGCAACGCCCGCAAGCGCAAACGCGACGACACACTGACGAATATCAACCACCCAACACCAGCCCCCACGTCAGCACCACCAGCAGTTTCAAGAGAAAGCGCCACTCGCGCCCAAAGTGAAGATGGCGTTCCTTTTGCTACTGGAAACCATTCTGAACACCCTGTAAATCGCTTCCAGCTATTGGACTTGTGTACTGACAATCCACTATTATCTTACAACAACAAGCTCTTTTCATGCTATTGGGCAGCTGCGATAGGCACAGACATGCTTTTTGACGCCGGAAAGAAATTTGGGTCCGGTGATGAGGATAATGACAACGTCAACGACACAACAGCCGCTCCTCCTAACCCACAAACAGAACCACCAAAACCCCTCCTCACTAAGCCAAATTACACCCTTCTAGCCCTCTCAACGCTCCATCTTGTCGCTACTCCCGCAAAACTAATCCCTCGCGACGAACCATTACCAATCTCACCACTACCACTACCAACAATCACACCCACCACAACCACAGCCCTTTCAAATTCAATCCCAACCGCAGAAACACCTTCCTTCCTCACCCGCCTCGCAGCACTGAAAGCCCTCAAGAACGAACACGACACCGTCCCGCTGCATTCCTCCGCCCTAAACACCAACAATCTCATATCCTTCCCAATCCCCACACCATCCTACACATGCCGTAGTATCTCCCCAGCAACAACAGCCAAGCCAAGCACACCAGCACCAATACCATCAGTCTTAACACCTCCTACAACACCCAAAACAGGCCCGGGAAGCCGAGGCGGCAAGGGAAGCAGAGGGCGGAGTAGGAGAGGTGGTGGACCGGGTAGTCGAGGCGGACCAGGTAGTCAAGGCGGAAGGGCAGGAGGCGGTAGAGGGCGTGGCCGGGGTGGACGACCGTCTACTAGCTCGAGATTGGGGAGTGAAGGGGAAGTTGAGGAGCAGGGTGTAGCGGGCTTGAGTACAGCGACGGGGACGATGATGCATTGGGCTGTTGATCCGCAGTTGGAGAGATTGGGCGGTGCTAGTGGTACTACGACTGATGTGGCGGAAGGGAAGAGTGTTGGTGAGAATGCTGCCAATGATACCGGCGTCGAGGCAAGCACGACGATTACGGCAGCTGGAGATGGACTGGACGCGAACGCGAACGCGAACGCGAACGATGAAATGGTGAATGATACAACCATGACGTGGAATGATACCAATGACAAACTAGATTTGAATAGCTAAGACGAGATGAGAAGGTCTGATATACCACCACGCTAGTCTATAATTTGCAACATATGCACCACCACCATGCTGACCTACGATCTATATCACCCCATGCACACCAACACTGTGTCCTACATTACATTACTACACTACATTCAGCCAACTCAAGCCTCACCCCACCCAGCAACACCATCAGGACCAGCCCAATCCCAATAATTCGTGCTCCTAGACACACTCGCACTGGTTCGTGTTCTTTTACTACTTTGGCTAGCACAGCTACTCTCGCTAAGCACCCTACGGCCCAGTACGGAGCCTAAGGCTTGCGGAACACTTACAATTGGCGATAGCGGCCGCCGATGTGTAGATGCTCGAGGAGAGGAGATGAGTGGGTGATGTGCGCGTATCAGTGCGGCGCGAGAAGCATTTGTAGGCGAGGTTGTTGCAGTGGAAGCGGTCCGATGTGGTGGCTGTGTAGATGTCGTGTATGATTGCGCTTGTGCTGTCGAAGGTCGATGGGCTGATGGCGATGCGGCACGGCGACGAAGTAAGCGATCGCGGATGAAGTTGAAGACCGCCCTGACATCGAGGTCGCGCTCCCAGTGTTCGCGATTGGGATCATGCTGATGAGAAGTTGATGTGGTGGGAAATGAAGAGTCTTCCACACCCCAATGGGAGGCCGAGTCGACATTGCCTTGAGCTCGCATCGTTGGCTCGAAGTCTGGACTAAATGGACAAGAATTGGATGGCAGCGTGGTACCTCGCATCGAGGGCGGAAGAATCGACGACGACGAGGCTTGTTGTCTTGGCGCAGGTGCAGTATTCAATCCAGCATACGATATATGCTCTTCCTCCATCTCTTGATACGTGCTAAAAGCCCCTGGATGCTCCGTAAGCTGGCCAACGAGGATACCCAACTCCCTCGCTATCCGAGCTATCAGACGTTCTTCCCATGTTGAGCCTGACCTTGCCAATTCGAGGACATTCCGTTGAGGAGGAGATGCCAGTATATCTGATTGTCGGGGCGTGCTGGAGAGTGGTGTGTCATCCTCACCAGCAAGGTTTTCACCAAAAATATAGCACAGTGTTGCGTCGTCTATACCAATGAGATCTTGAATGACTCTGCGTGTAAAGTGTGCCCAGAAGCCTTCGTCTGCAGGAGCCGATGAATGAGCGGGAATTGATTGCGTGTAAGAAGGAGCCGGCTCCTGAAACGTGGTATTTCGTTCGTTAGTCATTTCAGATCTGCTGGTCGTGTTACGCCTCAATCGCCTTGTCTCCTTCTCAATCTCCTCCAGTATCGCCCTACTCTGCTCCATCCGCCAATCTTCTATCCGTTTCATCCTCCACGTTTCTTGTTCAGCTTCTCTATTGCTGTCTTCCTCCACTATTGCTGCTACATTATTGCTCCTCCTCATTTGCTGGGAGCTCGATCGCCTTGCCGCGGACGGGCGTCGTCTGCGATTCGGGTTGTATCGTTCGTGCTGCCATAGTTGTTCTTGTACCGCGAAAGTGCCCAGACCGTCGTGAACTGGCAGGACGGTGTCGGAGTCATGCAGTGGTCTGCCAGGCACAGCGAATGCATGGAGACCATCATCCAAGCTGTCCAAATCATCAGTCTCGTCGTCCTCGTCTATACCATGATCTTCCTCTGCATGTCGAGAGGGTCGGGTTCGTAGAGAGTCGAGCTCGCTTAAAGCTGAGCGCCCTGGAGTACGTGCGGTATGTGCTGTTGATATAGTCGCGGTCTCGGCTCCAGACGAAGCGTGAGACGAGAAGAGAACCCATTCGCGAGCTGGCTGGGTATCTTGGGGAGTTTGCTGAATAGATGTGTCGAGAAGAGGATGAACGTGGTGAGGTCGTTGCGCTTGTTGCCGCTGCGGGGCTAGGAAGGCCATCCTGGGTGATGTCGTTTGTAAGGGTGTCCTGTGAAGAAGGCTTCGAGGGAATGTCGCAGGAGATCAGACGACGCTTGGGACTCAAAGGTATTAGGTGGTGGAGCAGATTTTCGTATTCAGCGTTATCATCTTGTGGATAGACTCATGCTGAGTAGGACTGGACGTGTATGCGGAAGGATTTATGAGGAAGGACTGGTCAGGTGTAGCACTCAACAACAAAAGATGGCGATATCGCAGGAGGAGAGATAGGAGTGGATAGGAGAGTTTGAGGTTGGCTGATCATCTGTTTCAGGAATGTCGCAATAGTGGAACTCAACGGCTATACAGCGTCGATAAGGGCATCAGGCGTGTTTCGGATCTTCCAACCTCAACAATGTTTTTGAGATAACTATCTCTAGCAGGTATTGGAAAATACCTGTAAAAAGATCATCTACTGACTATATGACGACCTATTCAGGGCCCCATGATTTCCCTCACCACCTTGTCGAGATCGAATGCTCCTTGCTATTATATCAAGGTTGTCTTATCTACGGCTTGAACTCCGTTTTTGAGGACACTGCGGGTTGAGTCGGATGCCTGAGATTGTAAAGTCATACTGCGACCCCTCTTATCAAAGTGTCCACGATCACTTCCACTTCATAGTCCGAAGGACATGGAAGTCATCGTCTGAACACGAGCTCTTACGTGTCATTATCAGAGTCTTGCCCATGACATATTAGCTTGAGACTGAATACCTGGTAGGCATGAGACAGCCATACCAAAAGTCGCAATCGAACATCAGAGCAAGATAAGTAGAGCTTGATCAACCTGATCAAGATCAATCTCATCCATCCAGCGTCAAGTATTCCCATTAGGCGTCTACAGAGACCAGGCTGATATGATTCGTCCTCATTCTGTGTATCGGCTTGTAAGGATATGCCATGATTCGCTCCATTCATGCTTATGCGTGGGAGTCGTTACAACGAGGGTAATTCCAGGAAGAGACAATCAGAGCAGTCGTACAATCCTATTGCTCACATCACTTGTAACCACTCTTCGAAAAGGTTCGACCATGGTCGACAACTGTATGTGGCAAAGGTGCCGCAAACATATTGAAGCTGCGGGCTCGTAGGATAGTACAGTAAATGTTGATCATCCTGGAACAAGCTAGTCGGCGAGACTTTTCGAAACACTACTTCGAGTCCTGCCCTCTATCTGGCAACTCGGGTTGCCCAGTAATTAGCCTGTCACATCATGTTACCTGTTATGATTTGAGTAGGAATAATAACGATACACAATGTTGAAACGTACCATCTCCTACATACCTCGAAGCCTAGACAATATATATGTTTCCATCCATGTCATGGACGATTTACTGTTCAGAAGCCCTCAGAGCGCGGTACTGGACTCGACACATCGATATCCATGTTGTCATCAGATTCCGGAGCAGGGGTAGCAGGCAAATGGTACACCGCTTTGAGCCTTCGAATCTCCCGTCGTTTGCTAGGAGTCGGTGCACGACTCATTGTAGTGATGATATAACTGTCGCTGTCGGTTTCACTGACCATTTGACTATAGCTTCTCTTTGGAGCTTGTCGTTTGATCATCTGCCTAGAATCCTTCTTCTTGCTAGTACTCAAGTCTCGAAAGCCCTTAATAAGACTTGCTTCATCCTGAGTCACATTCGTGAGATCGGTGTCCTCTGACATCTCTTCGTCTGGCTCTTCGATCTCGTCAGGCAGTTGCTCATTTTCATCTTCGGCCTCATAGCCGTCTAGCTCTTCTGTCACATCTGTGACTTCCGGCTCAGACTGTGTCTCAAATTCGGGGGATTGTGAATGCTGAGTTATGTTTTCGTCGACCTCCATAGTGCATTTACTTCACAAATCGTCTCATATCAGGAGCAGTACAAAGGTAGCGCTTGCCATGACATGATTATTCATCCTCTCAATATCTCCATTTATCAATGCGATGCAAGAGTGACAAGTTACCCTGAGGTTATATCAATGCCAAGATGTAAGGCTGCTAGCGTACCAATAGGAACACGCTTGCGGAGGCCTCAAAACAAGGGTCATCAGGAGAGGTGAAGACAGCATTGGCTTATTATTGAAAGTAGACAACATTGCATTTACACATTCTGCACTGCAATTGACACTCTGTCCTGTACATCTTGGAGACAGCACTTTTAGATAAGCTGTTCTCATCACGCTCACTCTTCTCCTTACCACGTCCTGTGCCTTTTCAGCTTATACTCCAGCATCACCCACGTCTTGCGCTTTCCACTCCACTCCACGGCAAGCTGCCGTCTTGAACCAAGATGTCTACTCCTCACATGCTCACAAAGGTACGCTGCGCAACATCTAGCCATGATAAGTCACCTACTGATGGGTATTGCAGTTCGAGTCCAAATCATCTCGCGCAAAGGGCATTGCGTTTCACCCAAAAAGGTTCGACAGCAACAAATACAAGTCGTACTATCAGTCGCTAAACATTCTACCTTAGACCATGGATTCTAGTCTCTCTTCACTCCTCCACAATCCAGCTATGGGATTACCGAATGGGAACCCTCATCGACCGCTTTGAAGAACACGATGGACCAGTACGAGGCATCGACTTCCACAAAACACAACCACTTTTCGTGTCTGGTGGTGATGACTACAAGATCAAAGTGTGGTCTCATCAGACGCGCCGCTGCCTCTTTACTTTGAATGGACATCTGGATTACGTCCGCACAGTCTTCTTCCACCACGAACTACCTTGGATCATTTCTAGCTCCGACGATCAGACAATCAGAATATGGAACTGGCAGAACAGATCATTGAGTGCGTGAAAAAGAGAGTGTGTGATCAACCTAGAGCGTGCTGACAATATTTCGCAGTCTGTACCATGACTGGTCACAACCACTACACAATGTGCGCGCAATTTCACCCCAAGGAAGATCTAGTAGTTTCAGCATCTCTCGATCAGTCAGTAAGAGTATGGGATATATCTGGACTTAGGAAGAAGGCTTCGGCGCCCACATCAATGACATTCGAAGACCAGATCGCCAGGTCGAACGCGAACCAGGCAGACATGTTTGGTAACACAGATGCAGTAGTGAAGTTTGTACTAGAAGGTCATGACCGAGGTGTCAACTGGGTCGCATTTCATCCGACACTTCCACTCATCATTTCTGCTGGTGACGATCGCCTAGTCAAGCTCTGGCGAATGAGCGGTACGTGATCAAGTCCGTGGCTAGCGCATGATCAATTCTAATCTTCTACCTAGATACCAAAGCATGGGAGGTCGATACCTGCCGTGGTCACTTCCAGAACGCATCCGCCTGCCTTTTCCACCCACACCAGGATCTTATCCTCTCAGTCGGTGAGGACAAAACAATTCGTGTCTGGGACCTTAACAAGCGCACTTCAGTACAATCATTCAAAAGAGAGAACGACCGCTTTTGGGTCATCGCTGCACACCCTGAGATCAACCTGTTTGCTGCTGGTCACGATAACGGTGTCATGGTCTTCAAGCTCGAGCGTGAACGACCAGCATCAGCAGTATACCAAAATCAGCTCTTCTACATCACCAAAGAAAAACACGTTCGCTCTTACGACTTCACGAAGAATGCTGAATCACCATCCATCCTCTCGCTGAAGAAGCTCGGATCACCCTGGACACCACCTCGCGCAATATCCTACAACCCTGCTGAAAGAGCCATTCTTGTTACGACGACTGCTGACGGTGGCACTTACGAGCTGATGAACCTTCCTCGTGATGCCTCTGGTGCAGTCGAGCCTACGGATAGTAAGAGAGGGCCTGGAAATTCTGCAGTTTTCGTGGCACGCAACAGGTTCGCAGTTTTTAATTTGGCTAGCCAGCAGATCGACATCAAGGACTTGAGCAATTCTACCACCAAGACGATCAAGCCTCCGCCTGGAACCGTCGATGTGACTTATGGTGGTACTGGTTGTCTTTTGTTGTTGACTGCTACGAATGTTGTGCTCTACGATATTCAGCAAAAGAAGAATTTGGCAGAGCTTGCGGTGAATGGTGTTAAGTATGTGGTTTGGTCTAACGATGGCATGCATGCTGCACTTTTGTCAAAGCACAATGTCACGATTGTTACCAAGTCCCTCGAACAGGTCAGCAGTCTCCACGAGACTATACGAATCAAGAGCGCTACCTGGGATGACACTGGTGTACTTCTCTACTCTACCCTCAACCACATTAAATACACGCTCATGAATGGAGACAATGGTATTGTACGCACATTGGAACACACAATCTACCTCGTCAAGGTCAAGGGAAAGACTGTTTACTGCTTAGATCGTGATGCTAAGCCAAAGACTATGACTATTGATCCCACCGAATACCGATTCAAGCTTGCTTTGGTCAAGAGAAATTACGAGGAGATGCTTAACATTATCAAAACATCAAGTCTTGTTGGTCAGAGCATCATCTCGTATCTACAAAAGAAGGGTTACCCAGAGATTGCTCTACAATTTGTTCAGGATCCACAAACTAGATTCGAGCTGGCTATCGAATGTGGTAATCTGGACGTTGCAGTGGAGATGGCCAAACAACTCGACCGTCCTAAGCTCTGGCAACGTCTTGGAACAGAGGCTCTCGCACATGGTAACCATCAGATTGTAGAGATGACCTACCAAAAGATGCGCAGTTTCGACAAGCTCTCATTTCTGTATCTCTGTACTGGTGATAAGGACAAACTTGCAAGAATGGGCAAGATTGCTGAGCACCGCGGTGATGTGTCGTCCTGGTTTCAAAATACTCTCTTCCCTGGCGACGTCAACAACCGGATACAGATGTACAAGGATCTCGACCTTTGTAAGCTTCTACACTCATGCTTGAAATCATATGCGCTGACAGATACTCTGTAGATCCTCTAGCTTATATGCTTGCAAAGTCCCATGGACTCGAAGATGAGTGTCAATCAATACTGGAGGCTAGTGGTCTATCTGAGGATCAAATATCGATGCCCACTCTTGGCAAGCCACTCACAACCCCACGCGCTGTTGTTCCTACATACCAGGCCAACTGGCCAACGAAAGCTGCCTCTATCAATGTGTTTGAACAGGCCATGTTAGCGGGAGACGATGCGCCAGAACAGCTCACGTCACAAACAAATGGTTTTATGGATGAGGAGCCTGCTGAGGTCGCTGATGTTGAACAGAACGGTTTCGCCGCAGATGAAGAAGAAGGTGCAGATGGTTGGGATCTTGGTGAGGAAGAGCAGATAGAGCAAGAAGAAGACCTTGTGCAAGTGGAGGGTTCCTCTGCTGGTGCCGGCAGTAGTGAAGCCGATATGTGGGCACGAACCTCACCCATTGCGGCAGATCATGTGGCTGGAGGGTCGTTCGAAACAGCGATGCAATTGTTAAATCGTCAAATCGGCGCCGTCAACTTCGAACCTTTATGGGAGCGTTTTGAGGAGATCTATCAAGGATCGCGGACATTCTTACCTGCAAATACTGGACTACCTCCATTGGCCAACTATGTTCGCCGCACGATTGATGAGACTGATCCTGGCCGTGTACAGCCAATTATTCCCCGGGACCTGGAATCGGTTATGGCTATTGAATTAGCTGCCGGAAAGAGACTATTGCAGCAGAACAAGCTAGAAGATGGTGTCAAGATGTTCAAGAAAGTCTTGCATCTGCTTATGCTTAACGCAGTCACATCACAGCAGCAAGCTTCAGAGGTATGTGGAGCAAGGAAGACGTCAATTGGTCTTGGAACCGGACTAATGATTTATAGGCAAAGCAAGCTGCTGCTTCTGCAGCCCGATATGTGCTGGCGATGACCATTGAACTTCAACGGCGGCAGCTCTCTGGGGCAGGTCTCGACCTCTCATCGCTATCCGAAGAGCAGAAGAAGCGCAGTCTTGAGCTCTCAGCCTATTTCACTGTTCCGACGATGGAAGCGTCTCACATGACCATTGCCTGGTTCTCGGCAATGAACCTTGCCAACAGAAACAAGCAGTATTCGACCGCTCTCAACTTTGCCAACAACCTTATTGAGAAGGGTACGAATGCCAAGTTCAAGGATACTGTAAGTCTTGGAAAGTCTTGAACCATATCAGAAAGTGTATGCTAACTATATGTCAGGCACGAAAAATCAAGGCAACGTGCGAGCGCAACCCTACGGATACTCTCGATATTGAATTCGACCAGTTCGCCGAGTTTGATATTTGTGCTGCTTCCCTAACGCCGATCTACCATGGCTCACCTAGCGTAACCTGTGCTTATGATGGGTCCAAGTATCAGCAGAAGTATAAGGGCACGGTTTGCAAGGTCTGTGAAGTCACACAGCTGGGAGCGGCCGCAGGAGGGTTGAGACTGTTTGCATAGGGGGATCTTAAATGTTAGGAGATGAAGATGTTCACGAATCAAAATGATCAGACAGATACAGCTGTATTATTGTACGAATGCGAAGGTATCAATCTTACGTAAGAGGCCTCCACCCAGCGACTTACGCTGGAAGTCGCTTTGCTACTTGAAGTGGCATAGTTGTTCATTCAATATTGCATGTTGGCCTTTGCCATTTCGGTGCTTTAACCCCCCTTGACACGTGCTTCTGAGACTCGCGCCTCCATTGAAGCACCTTTTGTTGTCCTCGCCTACCAAATCTGCGTTGTTGACCTTGACAGCTTGATACGTCTTTCTTATTTTTCAAGCAGATTGAAGGTGATTCTCATTGTTTTTTTGGAATTTGCCAGGTGTCCAATAAACATCAAACCACTTTAGAGCCTCCCTTTTCCCAGCACGTCTGAAACGACCCCATACACAAAGCATCGCAAGGTCACAACTCTTTACACTACCACTGCCGCAGTGTCTGACTTTTGGTCTCGTAACGCCGCGAAATCTATATCCAATGGCGGACGGAGGACATTCTGGCTATGGTCAGCCAGCCTACGACCAACAGCAAGCACCTCTGGATGATGGACAGCAACAACCATACGATGCACGACCAGCTGCTGGAAAGAAGAAGAGAGCATACGCCGGTCAAGCCTACGATTTCGGCGCAGCTGCAAATGCAGGTCAAGCAGCACAACAGCCTCCAGCACAGTTTGGCGCGCAACCTCCTGCAGCTCAGTATGGAGCATATCCTGGTCAAGAACAGCAAGGACAACAACCAGGAGGATATGGTCAACCTGCGTACGGACAGCCAGCGTATGGTAGCGCAGAAGGATATCAAACTGGTGGTTATGGACAACAACAACCGCAGACATCCTATGGAGGAGCGTCTGTTGGAGGAGGATACCAGCAGCCTCAGCAAGGATATGCTGCTAGTGGTCTAGCTGCAGTCACTCAGTCTATGGGGCAGATGGGGCTTGGTGGTGGCTCACAGCAACCGGCTGGACAACCTGCTGCTACTGGTCCACCTTTGCAGTTGAACCGTCTCCAAACTACAGATCTCATCAGTCAGCCATTTCATGTTTCCGAGCTGGATATGCCTCCACCATCTATTATTCTTCCTCCTAATGTAAGCTTCGAATTTCTGACCAAAGGACTTGTCTTGCTAACACAGTCTGTAGTCCAGCGTTACTCCTTCTCCAGACGCCAATTGCCCACCGAAATACGTACGATCCACCCTGAATGCCGTACCGACTACGAACAACCTCCTCAAAAAGTCGAAACTGCCTTTTGCGCTCGTCATTCAGCCATACACCTCTTTACACGACATCGAGGACCCTGTACCAGTAGTACCAGACCAGATCATTTCACGTTGTCGACGATGCCGATCCTACATCAACCCATTTGCCAGCTTCCTTGATCATGGTCACAGATGGCGCTGCAATATGTGTAATCTGACCAACGACGTACCGCAAGGATTTGATTGGGATGCTGTAGCGCAAAAGAGTCAAGACAGATGGCAAAGACCCGAGCTGAACTATTCAGTTGTGGAATTTGTTGCTCCTCAGGAATATATGGTTCGCCCACCTCAGCCTTTGGTATACCTGTTTCTGTTGGATGCTAGCATTAACTCTGTCGCGAACGGACTTTTGGCTACTTCTGCACGATGCATTCTGGAGAGTCTGGATAGGATACCTAACGCTGATGGCAGGACTAGGATTGGTTTCATAGCCGTCGATTCCAGCCTTCATTACTTTGCTATCCCTCACGACAGCAGGGAGAGTGAGGAGCCAATAGACGCAAATATGCTTGTTGTTAGCGACCTGGAAGAGCCTTTCCTGCCAACACCAGAAGCTCTCCTCGTCACACTTACCAACTGCCGCCGGAATGTCGAGCACTTTCTCAACAAGCTTCAGTCAATGTTTCAGAACACACAAAATGGTGGATCATGTATGGGTGCCGCACTTCGTGCAGGTCACAAGCTCATTTCACCAATTGGCGGTAAAATCACTGTACTCAGTTCCAGCCTGCCAAACGTTGGCACCGGCAGTCTTGCCATGCGTGAAGACAAGAAGGCTTTGGGTACAAGCAAAGAAAACGCTCTACTGCAGACTCAAAACAGCTTCTACAAGTCTTTCGCTGTAGAATGCTCAAAGAACCAGGTCTCGATCGATATGTTCCTCTTCTCATCACAATATCAAGATGTCGCTTCGCTCAGCAACTTGCCGCGTTTCACTGGTGGACAGACATATTTCTATCCTGCTTGGAATGCGGCTCGTAGTGAGGATGCGATTAAATTTGCTCGCGAGTTCAGCGACTACCTATCTGCTGAGATTGGTCTTGAGGCTGTTCTACGCGTACGTGCAACGACTGGTCTTCGTATGAACGCCTTTTACGGTAACTTCTTCAACCGCAGCTCTGACTTGTGCGCATTTCCTGCTTTCCCACGCGATCAAAGCTACGTTGTTGAGGTTGCTATCGATGAATCAATCACCAAACAGTTTGTATGTATGCAGACTGCTGTCTTGCACACAACATGTAATGGTGAGCGAAGGATTCGTGTTTTGACATTAGCACTGCCCACCACACAGAACCTGGCCGATATATATGCTGCTGCTGATCAGCATGCAATTACTGCGTACTACAGCCACAAAGCTGTGGAGAAGGCATTGGGAAGTGGTTTGGAAGCTGCACGAGACCTTATTCAGGGCAAGTTCCTAGAACTGCTGCAGACATACAAGAAAGAGCTGGCAGGTGGCAACGTTGGTGGCGGCATGCAGTTCCCTGCCAATCTCCGCGCTCTTCCTGCCCTCTTCCTTGGCATGACCAAGAACGTAGGTTTACTTCACCTTCTCACGATGTTCATACACACTCACTAACATCCCGTAGCTCGGTCTCCGTCCTTCTACCCAGATTCCCACCGATCTACGATCCGCCGCACTCTGCCTCCTCTCCACGCTTCCACTACCCCTCCTCTCCCAATTCATCTACCCTCGCTTGTACTCTCTCCATGACATGCCCGACAACGCCGGTATCCCCGACCCCTCCACCGGCCTAATCACCCTACCCCCACCTCTCTCCGCCTCCTCCGAACGCTTCGCCCCCTACGGCCTCTACCTCCTCGACGACGGCCAGAACCAGTTCCTGTGGGTGGGCCGCGACGCCGTCCCCGCACTCATCAACGACGTCTTCGGATTGCCTAGCAAACAGGAACTGAAGCAGGGCAAGACGACGCTACCCGTTCTTGAAAACGAATTCAATGAGCGTGTTAGAGCTGTGGTGGAGAAAAGTAGAGATCATGCTAGTAAAGGTGTCGGAAGCATTAGTGTGCCGCCGTTGTATGTGATTAGAGAGGATGGCGAGATGAGTTTGAGGATGTGGGCGATGACGCTGTTGGTGGAGGATAAAGGGGAGGGTGTGGGTAGTTTGGCGCAGTGGATGGGTGTTGCGAGGGAGAAGGTGAGTTCTTTTTGATTTGAGAGTGTGATGAGAAGTGAATGTGCGCTAATCGTTTGCGATGTAGACTATGAACTAGATTGGACGTGCATGATGACGACGACGCTGAAGATAGATGGGAACCACGACCGAGAGAGCAGGCAGTCTCGTGTGTATGCGTCTCGAATGACAATGTCCTGTCTATTGTCAGAATAGATAGGACGAAACGTCTCCTCAGCACTCCATTGGAAGAGGCACAAAATCGCGGATTGTGTTGTGTGCTTCCGTTACCTGGCACTGCAAAGAGGACCTGACCTGCCTGTATATCTATCTGGTTGTTAGATATGTACCTAGTCTAGCCAATCCATTTATTTCATTTGAACTTCCAAGCATTATGTCACCCTGCCTGTGTGGCTTCTTTGCATCCTAACCATCAAGTAATACAGCGGTAGGACATTCTCTGTTAGTGCACAGCTCTGTCTATAAATGAGTAGATTGAGAGATGGTATATGTGCTAATGAGGATTCAGGCACTTATGCCATTTCATTCGGTGCTTCTGATCACGTTCTTAACGATTAGAGACCAATTCACCGGGCAGTGGCTTAGTGTACGTGGCACAAAAGTTGTTTCACCTAGTGAGATTGCTGGGTGACAACAATGGTATCAAATATGCAAACACGAAGAGAGAGCTGTTGCAGTTCAGTCAACTGAGAGAACACATCGCGAAGTAGATCACTTGTACCGACGTCACAACATTTTATGGGAAGACACAAGAGAATAAGTAAGCAAGTTTGTGTCACGAAACACAGGTCCCGACATCATAACATTATCCGGGAAGCACAAGAGGATAGAGTGTGCGTATGTGTCATGAAATGCATTTCCATCCGTCCATGCAGTCGAACTGAACAGACCTAGACCTGCTCAGTCTACTTGTAGTATCTTGAGAATGCTTCATCGCCAGGAAGCAAAAGCAAACGCCCGAGAACAAACAATCGTTTCATAGCCATCCTTCATTCATCGCAGCAGTTCCGCTCTGCTTGTTCCCCAGCTTGTGCCATATCTTGCAAGATAAGGAAGCATTTTGGCGATTATTCTACCGATATCCTCCTAGATGGCGTACTTCCTTGTCCATTCTCTGGCCGTGGCTTCATAGCGGGCACGATCGGTCTTGTAGACGTGTGCAATCTCAGGCACAAGTGGGTCGTCTGGGTTGGGGTCTGTGAGCATGGAGCATATCGAGAGCAGAACTTTGAGGATGTGTTAGCCTGCGTGTTTTACAACATTCATGACATTAATTATCAACCAACCTTTCGAGATGGTCAATGCAGGACTCCACTGATCCCTCAGAATATCCAGACAGATTGAGCCGTTGGAGTTGATATTGGGGTGATAGATGCGGGTAGTGAAGTTGACCTTGGGAGGCTTGAAGGGGTAGTCTGTGGGAAAATGAATGGAAAGGAAGAAGACACCGCCGGAGTATGGTGAGTCGCCCTAGTAGTGTGTCAGGAGTGTTGGACTTTCTTTTGTTTGAGAACTGTTGTTCGAAGAATCTTACGGGTCCCATGATAGTGGCTTGCCAGTGAAACTGTCGTAGGCGTTAGTTTGGCATGATATACAAGACTCCACCGAACACGTACCAGATCATCTCCTTGAGGACCAGCTGAGCATGATGAGGGAGGGTCGCTAAAGGGTTGTGTTAGGCAAATGCGGAACTTCAACAGGGCGGTATTCATGGCAAGTGCTCAGTCGTTATTTGTTGTTGGCCAAGCACAGAACATGCTGCCAGGATAGTTTATCACATACCGGCCTAGATCTGCCAATTCCTTGTTGATTCTCTTGAGAGCCATTGTGGTGTGTGATGTGTAAAAGTGTTTTGGTCGGTATTGATCTCAAGTCTGCTGTCTGGACTTGAAGCGTGTTAGTCTCTTCGCTCAGTGAGCAGGATGTTTGTGTGCGATCCGAAGACGATGATCAAGGCGACATGACGTTCTCAGGGCCACGTCCGCACATGACCAGAGATAAGGAGCGTGTGGTTGCATTGTACTCACCTAAACAAGAAGCAGGACTGTGGTGAGTGGTGTATAGTGAGAGTGTGTGGGTGGGGGAAGAAAGAGGAGGGAAAGGCGGTGATGGTGATGGTGTTGTTATTGTTCCTACGACGTCAAAGAAAGATGAAGCGCCCTTAGGAGGCGTGGTCGCTCTTTCTGGAAGACTCCGAAAAAGGGGCTTCGTTTAAACCATTAACATTTCGAGCAAAGGACAATAACTTGCTATTCAGAATTCAATCATCTTACCAACTCACTGCAACGATAGGCAAGGCTGGCATAGGGCTTGGATAATAGTGTCTTTGTCGAAGAAAATTCTATCGAAACTCCTCCCAATGTTATATTGCTTCTTCAGATACTCATTCCCAAAGACTGCCGTTCCTGTTCCTTCCTTAGCCCGCTCAATTATCAAGCTCAAACTTCATGACAACACCCATAGCAGCCAGCTCCACATCCAGATACTTCAAAACACCGGGTACAGCCACCACCGTAACATCATCTCCGGCTACCCACCTCTGACCCTGCCCATCCTCCCATGTCTCGCTCTTCAGGGTCCATGCCTCTGCCGGCCTCGAGCACTTTCGACATCTCACAATGCCAGTGCCCATCCTCTTGGTCTCATACCCACTACCCACGGTCGGCTGCGTGCTCAAAAATGAGCCACACTTCCTGCAAATCCAAGTTTTGGTGTAATCCGAGCAGTTCATGAGTCTGTCCCGGAGGAGGAAGGAGGTACCGTGAGCAATCAAAGAGTCGCGCTCCATTTCTCCGACACGAATACCACCACCCTTGCTACGACCTTTGACGGGTTGACCTGTCATGCTATTGATCGGTCCAGTTGTGCGGACTTGGAATTTGTCGTTGACCATGTGACGCAACCGCTGGTAATATACCACACCAACATAGATATCTGCAGCCAATTCCTTACCGGTAATGCCACTGTACATTGGCTCGTTACCATAGTAGTTGTAACCTGCAGCTGCTAACTGCTCGCCAAAATACTCAACTGCCGTATTTCCCTTCTTGTCTTCAAACTGCCATGGTGTACTGTCTTGTGCGAAACCATGCAACGCACCAGCTTTACCAGCTAGAGACTCGACAAACATTCCGATAGTCATTCGAGACGGGAAAGCGTGAGGGTTGATGATGACATCTGGCACAATGCCTGATTCAGAGAACGGCATGTCCTTCGTCGGCCACTTCTGACTGCACACGCCCTTTTGTCCATGGCGAGAAGAAAATTTATCACCTATAACCGGGCTACGCGGGATGCGAAACTTGACACTGATGATGTGATTGGGTGCATTACCCTCTTCTGAACCAATGATCCGGACTTCCTCAACAAAAGCCTTCTCGCTATCCTTGTATTTGTGGTAATGTGTGATGCCGTCCTTGTTCTTGAGCTCCATGGTTGCGGGGTCCCATTCTACGTGGTGGTATGCGGCGATGTTGTCACCTTCTTCGACCATCAAACCGACGATTGGGAGGCCGTCGTCGTCAAGCTTCGTTCGCTTGAAGGCTGGAACATGACCTCCCGGTGCATAACCGAAGAGGCGCGTTGCTGTGCGTGTCGATCGAGACTTCAATATGTCTTCCTCCAGCTCAATCTTCTTGACCTTGTAGATAGTCCCAAAACCAAAGCCTCGCTCGTGTGCGTATTTGTTCAATATCATGGCATCGTCCATGTCGTAACCTGTGTAGGAGATGACGGCGACGACCGCATTTGTACCTTGAGGGAAGTTGTCCAGACCATATTCCATGTGTTTTGGTGGTCGAACTACCGGCGTCTGACCTGTTTGTATTCTATACATTTTGTTGTCTGTGCGATGCCGTAATGCAGATGCTGGTGTACCCATGGTCTGTTTACCCATCTGACATTGATACATATTTCTTGGGGATTGATTGAAGTCGGAGAATGGAGTCATATTTGCCACGATAGAGAGAATGTTGGTAGGGTCGAATTCGACGTGTGTAGAATCTCCTGAAACGATTTCTGGTTCTGTGCAGGCAATGGACATGTATGGTTGTTCGAATGGCCCAACGTAGTCGAGGGAGTCGAGCGGCAAATACTTGACTGGCCGGTACATACGAGCTGGATGAGCGTACATGTATATTCCAGGATATTGTCCACCATTTGAATTCGGGATGTACCCGATCTCCAAGTCTTTTGGCACGTTGTGAGAACCTTCGACTTTCCAGTATCGAAGGGTATCATGGATAACGCGAGCTTGCTCAGGGCTGCAGTATCCAAGCATTCGTCCATCAAGCTGTACCACAACACTTTCCGATAGTGATGCTTGCGAACCACTGCTGACACCGAGACTAGCCACTAAACCTGGAATAGCAGATGTGTCTGATGGCCGCATAACGATGTAGCATTTATGTGCGAGATGGTTGAGCAGTCCACAAGGAGAACCATCAGGGGTATGAACTGGACATAGGTAACCCCAGCTTTCTGGCAGTAATTTTCTGACTGTTGTGGTTTTAAGTTGAGCGAAGAAACTACCTCTGTGTACGCAACGGAAATGACTTATGAAGCGATAGAAGTTTAGTTTCTCTGCTACGATCGTAAACCCACTGGTCTGTTGTAGATCAAGACCAGTAGGACTGCTGATATTGCCAGTAGACAAAAAGTATGTCAGCCTTGCTCCGACGTCGACCTGTGCTTTTGGTAGTAATTTGGTATTGAACCATTTCCCGAATTCCGGGTCTGTGAAGCTTCTGAAACCTAAGCCGTCTTTGGCATTGCGGCCCAGATCTTGATATGCCGCACGAATATTGAATAAAAACTCCTCGAGTTGCTCTTTTACGATCATGCCATACAAGAAGCCTCCGAGCAAGATTTCCTGGTTCGATACTGCATCTGGATTATCTTCACCACACTCTCCCTGTACAAAAGCATACAGCTTCCTCAGCATAAACAGAATCATCTGAAACTTATCGTTATCCTGTGCTTCAGTAACGTCGTGAGCTCCGAGATGTGGCAGAATGACCTTGCGCAAGAATTCTGTGCCTGCCTCGTATCCAGGCATATCTGGAGGGAGTCCAAGAACAACCTTGAACTTCTCTCCTAGGTATGCTCGCGTCTTGGCCTTACCATGCATGTTGTGCATCTTGTAAGTTCTGAGTAACATTTCTACTCTGTCGATGACGAATTGTTTCTCCTCCAAGCCTTTTGTACCTGTACCACCAACGATGCCTTCGAAGATTTCGCGATCATTCGTCTCCACAAGCGCCTTGAGGATCATCACAACTGGTACCAAATATTCACTCTTGCGCCAGGAGAATCTGAATGTAGCGTTGCCATCCGAGAGATAGTGGAGAACATTGGTTTGAGACGACTGGTCTGGTCGAACTGATCGGATTTGGATACCCTTGTTCGTGTAGCTATCTCCCCTAGCCTCGAAAGATCCTCGGGTGATGGCCATTGGGTAGTTTCTCTTGTTCACAACCAGCAACCGAACCAACTTCTCTAAACCGTTGACGACAAAATACCCTCCTAGCTCCTCTGACTCTTCCTTGTTGTATACCAGCTGTGCTGGTGACATTTTCTCCAGATGGCATTTATTCGACTTCAACATGAGCGGTAAAAAGCCCATATCCCGGGTCTGTTCTTGCCATTCGCCATCATTCACTTTGTACTCCCATCTTATCCCAAAACGACCTCGATATGTGGAGTGTCGCTCTCTACACTCTGCTGGGTATATTTCTCTGTTCTGAGTCGAGAACTTGTTCGTCGGTGGTAGTACTGATTTGTGCAAGAAGAACTGTTTTATCCTCACGCTCAACCTGTTCCGGGGTGTTCCATCATAAGTGGTAAAGTCTCCTTCTATATAAGTCTTTGTGCCAATGTCCTTGATGGCATCTTCTAGGTATCCGCCCTCTTCGAATACGGCGTTGAACGAGTCGATGTGTGGTTTTGTCGCTTCTAGGAGTGACGGGTATGCAGAGTGGTCTTTCGGTGTATTGCGAAAAAGCTTTTCTCGTCTGACAGTGTCGAAGTTGACGGACCACTTGGTGTTTGTTCGCGGTGGTGCCATGATGTGAGGTGAAAGTGTATTTCAAGGAAAAGGTGTAAGTTTTCAATGGTTGCAAAGCATGCCTGACCTGCAGGACTCGATATGCCTGTGTTTCAGCTGCGTGTTGAGTTGGCAAGGGAAGAGAAAGAATGTGTTTCAAGAAGTTGATGTTTCATGCTCAAACACTTTCTGAACTTTTTGCTGATCTTCCGGCGCTACTCCGTACTGGTACCAGACTTTGTTAATGTTTTGCCACTCACCCGCTTCGAACACAACTTCCGCCTTGACAATCCCCTCAATATCAAACCGAGATGACCTGCTCTATTAGGACGTAGACGTGTGCGAAAGAGAGCCTGATATCCTTGGCGAATGAGCAAGGATTGGTGACATGCAGCGAGTAGTGACCTTCGCACTCGACAATAAAGATCTTCTTTTCGGCGAGCCGCAACTTCAACCTGTAGTGCACGTGGGCTGTGAATGCTCGTTTCATTGATGCTTTCGTCGATATGAGCTACGACTGTACTCTGTACATGCGATTCGGTGCTCTTGCTACTAGAAGTTAGCAGATTTTGCGCTGTGCGGTCATGGTGGAGTCAACAATTATCAATCTAGTATATAGACCAGGAAGAATCAATTGAAATATGTTTAACTGCGATCTTGAGGTAGCAAATTCTCCAAGCTATCAATCATGGTTCAAATTAGTCTCATCTTCGCCGGTCTTGTGGGTTTCGCTTCAGCAGCCTTCAAGGAGCCCAGTGGCAGCAATGACACCACTCCCATGCAACTTCGGCTTGCTTATGCTGGCTCGACTGGCATGGTCGTGAGCTGGAATACCTTCGCTCAGCTCGCGGGGCCTACTGTATATTATGGGCGTAGTCCTGGCCAACTCACACAGCGTGCCACTTCCAATGTTTCCGTCACCTATCCTACATCTACCACATACAATAATCATGTCAAGATCACTGGTCTTGCGCCTGACACCACTTATTACTATATCCCTCAGAACAGCAACTCAACAACGCCTCTCTCCTTCAAGACGACTAGGCCTGTTGGCGACACCACACCGTATACTGTAGCTGTTGTTGTCGATTTGGGTACAATGGGCAGCGTAAGACGGCTTTCAGTCTCATTCACAGTCTTAAGTTGACCCTTAATAGGACGGTCTTACGACACATGTCGGCACTGGCGCAGCGAATCCGCTCAAGCCAAACGAGACCAACACCATCCAGTCTCTGGAGAACTCCATTTCTGAATACGACTTCCTCTGGCATGCGGGAGATTTGGCTTATGCCGATTATTGGCTGAAAGAGGAGATCCAGGGGTTTCTTCCCAACACTACACTTGCTGGTGGCGCTGCCGTGTATGAACGCATTCTCAATGTATGATACTTCAACCTGGTCTGCATTGCTTGAACTACGCTAAATGACGCAGGAATTCTATGACCAGCTTGAGCCTGTCACCTCACTGAAGCCCTATCTTGTCGGACCAGGAAACCATGAAGGTATAAAATGTCATCAATCCCTTACCACGCTTCTACTAACACAAGCAAACCAGCCAACTGCGACAATGGAGGAACCACCAACAAGCTCACAAACACAAGTTACACTGTCTCCATCTGCATGCCGGGGCAAACAAACTTTACAGGCTACATCAACCACTTCCGCATGCCATCTTCCGAATCTGGAGGCACAGGCAACTTCTGGTACTCCTGGGACCACGGCAAGTTATCACCCTCTTAGTAACGGCGTTTTAAAGGCTAAGTGTCTACTATAGGCATGGTACACTATGTCCAACTCGACACCGAGACTGACCTTGGCCATGGTTTCATCTCCCCCGATGAGCCTGGAGGCTCCGAGAATGAAGACTCTGGACCTTTTAATCCCATCATGAATGCTCAAACCACATGGTTATCCGCTGATCTTGCTGCTGTTAACCGTACCTTGACTCCATGGGTCATCGTCGCCGGAGTATGTATCCAACCCATGCACTGCTTATCGTGCGAGACAGGCTCAGAGACATGTTGCTAACAATATTGGCAGCACCGCCCTTGGTACATCTCATACCAAAACAAATCATCAGCCATCTGCACGGAATGCAAAGACGTCTTCGAGCCCATCTTCCTCAACTACTCTGTCGACCTCGTTCTCTCCGGCCACGTCCACGCATACCAACGCAACCAGCCCATGTTTGACTATAAAGTCGACCCAGCTGGTCTCAGCAACCCGAAATACCCTTGGTACATCACTAATGGGGTAAGCAAAAGCAATTTACCGTCTTCCTCCAGCATACCCCCTCCCAATCTACTCTTCCCCATCTCTTTAAAGACCCCATCTTTCACTCTCTAACTTACTTTTGCATATAGGCTGCCGGCCACTACGACGGTCTCGACGTCCTCCAAAAACCAATCCCAGCCACAGTCCCCTACGCCCAAGACACGGCCTATGGTTGGAGTAAACTGACCTTCCACAACTGCTCAGCACTGACGCACGAGTTCGTCGCAAGTGGTAACGGAAGCGTTCTTGACACTGCTACGCTCTACAAGAACAGGACTTGCTTGAGCATCGCGGCGAAGGCTTCTCCTACAGTGCCTTCGAACACGGCTGGTGTTACTTGGCCGCATAAACCTACGGGAACGCCGTTGCCTAGTCAGGGACGGGCTGGACAGGGACATCCTCATGGTCCACCGGGTGGGAGTTGGGGACAGCAGGGGCATGGACGAGGTGGCCCTGGATGGTAGATGCGAGGGAAGGGATTTAGGACACAGTGGAGGTTATGAGGATGACTGCTGAAAAATGATGACTTGGGTTCAGGTAGAAAAGCTAATTATCTCATCGATTAATATATTGTCACGTAATCGCTTACTGCGGAATAATCCATTATGTAAGCTTACAAACGCGTTTTCGTATACTGTATATTTGTAGCTCATCTACAACCCCCTCCACGTTCAACCTATGGATCGTTTTCCCACTCCAGTCGCTAACTTGTCACGTTCTATAACACTTATCTAGTGAAACTCAAATCCACATTCGATTTCAGTTATTGTGATTTTTTGTTCAGCATCCAGGAAATCAGTGTTCGATGAGTCTAACTGCACGACAATATCTATACTTAACAGAACGGTAGACTCTCGTAAGTTGTGAACTTAAAGATATATCCGCAGACTACTAAATGGCGAGGCTCATGGGTGGTGAGGAATGGTGATATGGCGTGTTGAGATGCTAAGGTGCTTGTTATGGCAGTCGGCGAGATGGATGAGCAAGAGAGTGATCAAAAGATATATGTATAAGTTGATGTGAGATACAAGAGGTGATGGGGTGGAAGAAAGCATGTTGCAAAAAAAGAGTCGCTGGGGAACCGGTGAAACAACCACGCACCGCACGTAGTACTGACCACGATCGACGTTGATAAGATTACATTGGAACTTGTCTGATTTCTATCTGTACCGAGCCCATCAGTTCACAGGGCTGAGTGGCATAGCTTTGAGAGGATATGATCATATGCCATGTGCAACTATCACTTTGGTTTTGCCATTAGTGTATCGCACCCATTCAGCCTTCTGGTCAAGGACTAGGTGATAGATGCTAATGGAACCATGTAATCATATGCGCTGGTCAAGGACGACTAGTAGATGTGCGGCGTGAATTGCATCGTACTGGTCCCCATGTTGAAGACAGCGACCACGTTCTTGAGAAAGACCTGAGAAGCAGGTTAGTATGATAAAAGCTTTTCGTCCATAGCTTCGAGCGTGGCTTGCTCCAGACGCTGCTTGTGAGACTTCAGAAGCCATAGACAAGCTCTCGAACACATCACAAGGAGAACAGCTTTATCAACTTACATCGCCAAAAATAGGATCGGCATCAGCCTCAGGGCCCCCGTCCACCACACCGATCAAGCGGTACTCAACGCCCGTCGTGGTATTCGTGAAGGTGAACCCAGGAGTGGATATCAAAATATCCGCAGGAGAGATGTTGAAGGTAGTTCCGGCGATTTCGATACCAAATTCCGGTGCTGTAACGTTGCAGGGATAGAAGTATTCGCCTTGATAGACAGTCGGAGGAGGGTTAAAAGAAGCAAGATAGCCGTTTGCGATAGGTGTAGGGACATATAGTAACATGGTACCACTGTCTATGTTCACAGGGACATTGGAAGCATGTGTGGTGACAGCACCCTTCTCATTTTTGTAAACGTACCCATCAAGCCGGAAGGTGTGAAAAGTTCGGTTGGTATTGAAGAGGGTGGGAAACCGTCGTACTGAAAGTTAATGATAGGAGTAGATACGAAGGACGCTGGGTCAACAGACACCGGAGGGAGACCTCCAAAGGCAATGTAGCCTCCAGGGACGTTATTTCCAGACACTGCAGGGCGCTGAAGAGCCATGCTGAAGATGGGTGGGTTCAATCCTTGTGCTATCATCGTTTCAACGATGGGTGAATACTCAATTCGGTTGAGGATCATGTCGTCGGCGGTGGCGTTGGTGCCAGGATAAGCATCCGTGAGTGAGCGGTACACGAGACCCATGAGACCTGAGGTGGTGCCATCACCAGAGAAGTAGCCCTGGTTGACGAGAGCGACCTCCTGCTTCTTGACCTTGATGCCACCAATGGTCATATCGGAAAAGCCAAGGTTGCCAGTCAGGAAATTGGCAGCACCTGTGCCAATGTCGGTGTATTGGATATGGAAGTTCTCCTAGAAGCATAGTGAGCACATGATTATTATGGTCTCAAGTGAGCTTGGACGCCGGGTTCAAGATATGAGGTTCAAGTCTTCCAAAGAGGAATTCAGCCACGTACTCAATGCCGAAAGCATACTCTCAAGGCTTCAGGAGACATGAGATCTCGAGTACTAGAGGATGAAGGGAACAGTCTCGAAGAAGGGCCATGGATGCTCCCAGATGGCATTCGAGGTACTTGGTGGCCAGATCCATGGCTTTCAGGACGTTCGGAGGAGGAGGCAATGTAATCTGAACACTTGCCATGGTGCAAGTGTCATAAAATGAAATTTACATTAGGAATCTCCCCTTTCTGGAATGTCCCATTATACGCTGGACCGAAGTTACAATCACTGTACGCCACTTCGACGCCATCGTCATTGATACACTGAAAACCACTTTGCACCGCCCAACTGTCCGAAATACCAGTATCCAGGACAACGAACAGTTCTTCACCGCCGAAGCTGATCTTGGCCGCCCAATCGTACTGGTTTCCAAGATCTCGTAGCTTAGCCGATCCATAATCCTTAATCTTCGCAGCCGGAATTTGTTTGGGACTGCTCGAAGACTTTACGGAGACAACGCTCAGATAGTTCGATGATTTGACAAGTGCTACTGGTGGTGAAACCTGACGGGCCTCGAGAGCAACGGGTGTGGCAAGGCAGCCGAGGCTGAGTAGGGCAAGTGCTGTGAGAGTGGTGGTGGAAGGCATGGCAGGCAGAATGTGGTGTGAAGTTGAGCAACTGGACTCTTTCGAAGGACTTTCCACGATCTTATGGCACCGATCTTTCCCCTCGATTAGGGCTTTGTGTGACTATACATCTCTAAGTCCATCGTTGTTGTATCAAATGCGGCAAATGCTGTTTGCGCTAATGCCTAGTAAAAGGGTGATATTCGTACCGCATCTGCAGGATTCTGCAGCGGCAGCAGCGTTGACTGTACACTTCTAAGTATTTTGTCTAACCGGCAGTCTTTCAACCCCTGATCGAAACCTTGTGGGACTTTACATCCCTAGGTACGTTGTTCCACCAGCGTTGAACGCAGCAAATGCGGCATGCGCCCATACCTGGTGGTATCTAGACTCCTGCGCAGCGTTGTTCGGACATTGTATCACTGTGCACTCCTAGGCCTCGTGTGACTGTACATTCTTATGTACCTCATCTTCCCACAGCACTTGCCGGCATCCTCCAGGGCTTTGTGCTACATTCCTTGAAGAGCTTATCTCTTTAGGTGGTGCATCGTTGGGCAAGTCTTTACTACTTCGAAGATGTAAGCCTTCACCCTATGTGGCTAGCTCGAGCAAGACCTCCCGCTCGAAGTACACGAACTACATAGTGCTCCGGAGGAAGAGACCCAAGTCAAGCACAATCATACGGCCTCGAACATGCAAGTAGTGTTTTGGCCACGTAAACACTAATTTCCAAGACACAAATGTGTGTTGTGAGATTTTTGCAGCTAGTTTGTCATGTTGATGTTTCATGTCACGTGATGTCCAAGCACTTTCCCTCCTTCAACCGTCACAGATAAGATTAGATCCGTACCAGACTTCGTGGTATGGGATTTCTCGGAGAGGATAACGTCACACTCAAAACAGCATCTTTTCGAAGCACCTGACCACGAATCATACTTTGTGACGCCAAACCCAACTTCAAAGCTACCAAGAGAGTCTTTTCTGTCTTATCTCTGCGTGTGCCTTGCCCTTGCCCTTGTATCATCAGTGTTACTCGCCCTGAGGGAATCATCTAGTGCTGCGTCTCGCGAGAACTACCCCTGAAGCGTCATCATGGCATCAAATTGGTTCTTCACGCGGTTCTGGAACTGGCTGCTTCAGGTGTTCTGGTATGTGGTCAAAGTCTTCTGATTGACTGGATTTTGGGTGTTTTAGCACGGCGTTGTTGACATGTACGCACTTCACAGGGCCACTGAAATGGACATTGCTTTTGTTGGACTACAAAATGCTGGAAAGACATCGTTGTTACGAGTATTATCTGTATGTAAGCGCCAACATCCGTAGATTATCCCATGCTGATACTTATAACAGGGAGGAGAATTTACAATCGAGTAAGCAAGCTAGACTTCAAGTATTATCTCCACCACTAACTCGAAAACTAGCTCTCTGCCAACAATAGGCTTCAACTTGAAAAGAGTGACGAAAGGACATATCACCTTGAAATGGTATGTTGTCTGATCATTGATGCTAGGCTACCAGCACTAACGTTATCAACTAGCTGGGATCTCGGTGGTCAAGTGAGGTTTCGAGATATGTGGGAACGATATTGTCGAGGATCAACAGCTATTGTGTAAGCAACATTCGCTCAACATCAAAATCACGCCTAACATCCATCAAGCTTCATTGTTGACTCTGCCGACCACGCTGCACTACCAGTAGCAAAAGAGGAACTTCATATCTTACTGTCAAAACCAGCACTCGAAGGCATTCCACTTCTCGTTCTGGGTAATAAGTCTGATCTGCAGGAGAAGATGTCTGTCGATGAGCTGATCGACGGCTTGGAGCTCAAGGCTGTATTATATCGTGAAGTCAGCTGCTATGGTATTAGTGCGAAAGAGGATATTAATCTGGATGCTGTGCTGCAGTGGCTCATTGCGCGTGCCGCAGCAAGCAAGTCGAAGACGAGTACCCACTGAGATGGTGATATAAAACGACTCGAAGGGTAGTAACGTGGCATTCTGATGATTGTATGTATGATACCCACGACGAAGCATTACGGAGCAAGATTGGGGCATGTCTAGCATATAATAAGGTGGATGTAGTTGTTTACTGTTGGCGACGCTATTTGCGTGTACAATCGAGCTTCCTATCTTGGAAGAGTGTGGTCTCTGGCGTGCGTGAATTTAAAATGTTTGCATACATCACCTTGTCGCTAAGCGAACATATCAGCTGTGCAACGCAGTAAGCTGAGGCCACGGTGCCGTATCTGATCATGCGTAGCGCAGCACAGTTCATCGCAGCTTAGCCCAGCCCAGCCCAACCCCATTGGATGCTTGTGGTCGTAACAAAAACACTCTATCTGATGTGAAACACCCAGGCTGTGAGACGATGAGTGCACAATCTACTGAGCCAATACCTACTATACCGTGAAACTAGCATCTCCCCGCGCAGGGGCTCTTCAGATGGTCTGGCGAAGTGGCGAACATAGCAGTGCCATGGTGTAATCACCAAACAAAAAGGAGTTTGTGTCCGCGCCCAGCCTCATTGGCTTGGCCCGAGTAGGGGCTTCGTCATAGAAAAGCTTCGCCACCTCAGCCACTCGTGATTCGCTTTCCAAGACGAGCCTACCAAGCTTTGCCTCAATTCCTGCGGGATTATATCGACGCCTTTTGATATAAGACATCATCTCTTCCCAAAGTTTGGTGGTTCGCACTTCACGAAAATCAGCATCTTATCGCGCAAATACTGGTCGATCTACATCACAAACACACACTCTCTTCCTCACAACATGCCAGCCATTGAGCTCGCCAGCATTAGCGCAAACGCTTCTGAGCTTGTGAAAAGACAATATGGGTACTGTCATACCAGTAGCAGCTACATGCCCAACTCTGCTGACTATACTCTTACAGGTACGGCTACGGATACGGCGGATATGGCTACTCTCCCTGGAACAACTACGGTCGCTGGATCCTTCTCGGTGTAATCGTTGCCGTTGCATTGATCGTCTTCTTCATGGTCTCATGTCTCAACGCCCGTCGTCGTAGAAAGAGAGGAAATGCTCCTGTCTACGGTACTGGCTGGATGGCGCCCCAGCACGGAGCTGTAAGTCTTCATACCTGCGGAATATACTCTCTGCTTGACTAATATGCAATAGGTGAACTACTATGGTCCTAATGGTCAGAATAACACTCAGCAACCTTACTACAACCCCGAAACGAACAACCAGACCGACTACGCTCCACCTGCATACCCAGCGACGAACGGAGGCACAAACGGGGCTTACTACGGACAGCAAAACGGTATCGAGCTACAGCAGCCTCAGCAGGCGTACACGAATCCAGGAAGGGGTGGTGAGGAGACCTACGCAGCACCAGAAGGGCCTCCACCCAAGAAGAGAGGTCTTTTCAAGTAGGCTTCTGTCAACAGATGACAGATGTTGCACTGGAAGAGAAGAACATTGGCTATTGGATTGGTTTGGATGGGAAGGGAAGACTTGATACCCAATTGTTGCATCTGTACTTTCAGATCGTTCATCTATGGACATAGGATGGATATGCCTTTTACTAGTAATATAAATAATATGATGAACCTGAATTTCATGTACATCCTTAGACTTTGTCATTGTGGCCTGATTGTACACGTCTCTCAACCACACTTTGGCGTGACTCTTCCGAGCGTGTCAACTACCATGACTTTGACGTAAATCATTGTGAGCTGTGATTGCTACAACCTCAGACTGGTTCAATGGGAAGAGTCACAGCGTCTCGTGGTGATGCACGCTCATCCAGTGACCGCAAAGACGCCCGCGCAAAACTCAACAAACATACCATCAACAAGGTGATCCCTGCATTCCTCCAAGCAGACGCTCGTGCGAAGAAGGGTGTTGATGCCGCGGAGCTAATCATTGATAACGCGAGCACTACTAAAAATGTCAAGGGAACAAAGGGCTCGAAAGCTGTCCAAGGAAAAAGTGGCAGAGCTGGTCGCAAGAAAGGTAGAAGACGAAATGAAGACAGCAGTGAAGACGACGAAGGTAGTAATAATAATACTGTGACTCCCACGGACAAGTCTTCGAGTGGCCCCACCACTGCAAAAGATTGTGAATCAGTTTCGAAAGCCTCGACTTCGTCCTTTTCAGTACGCATCCTCCAATGTGATGTTTTAGCCGCTGCACACTCACTTGCTATTCCTGCAAGCGCGTCCAACTACAGCACAAGGAACCCGAAACGAGGCGCCAATGTCGCTATTCTCAACATGGCGTCTCCACTACGGCCTGGTGGAGGCGTTCTGACTGGTGCTATGGCACAAGAAGAGAGTCTATGCATACGAACAACACTTTATCCGTCCTTAAAGGAGGAATGGTATAGACTCCCCGAGGTGGGTGCCATCTGGACGCCAGACGTATGTGTGTTCAGGGACAAGGACGGCAAAGACTTGAATAAGGCGGATAGATGGTTCGTTGATGTTATCAGCGCCGCAGCCCTGAGGTTTCCGGATGTCGTAGAAGATATCTCGGAACCGGAGCTTCAGAAGAATCAGGAGACAAAGGGTGACGATGAAAGCATTTATGATGAGGAAGAGGACCTTAGTGATGACAGTGGCAACGACGAGGACAGCGATCACGAGGACGATCACAGCTCGGCCAGCCAGGAACAAGTCCCTCGGCAGAGGATGAAATATGCCTCAGCGAAGGACCGCACTCTCATGATCTCCAAGATGATAGCAGTCCTCACAACATTGTCCAAGAAAGGCACTAACTCAGTCGTGCTTGGAGCATGGGGATGCGGTGCTTATGGCAATCCGGTCTCCGAAATAGCAAAGGCATGGAAGACAGCTTTGCAGTCTAAAACGCAAAGCTGGACAAGTCTGAAAGAAGTCGTGTTTGCGATCGAGAAGGGGAGGATGGCTGAGGAGTTCGCCAGGGAGTTTGACGAGGACATGACTGTCGAGGTTGTGCGACAAACTAAGGTGAAGCAGGGGTTGGAATCTGAGGCGGAATTTCAGAAGTGGAGAGAGAGGGGAGAGATGGAGGATAAAGTGCAGGAACTGGAGCAACAGGTGGCACAGACGAGGTTTCCTGAGCTAAAGGCAAGACTTGAGCTGGTCTTGGAGAACTTGAGGTTGCAGCTGAGTAATGCTCAGAAAACGGAAGAGAGCGACGATTAGTAGGCTTCTAGCTCGGCCGAGGGTTGGATTTACTACCATAGGAGCCATGTAGGTATCCCGACATTATTCAATTGATATGTAGTGAAGTAAGGTGGAATTGAAGCCAAACCGAGCGGTAAGTAAGAATGTTCGCGAAGAGATGCAAAGTGCAAGCAAATGAGATGAGTCCCCCATCATGTGTCGAGACATGCTACACCACTACCGTTTGGGATACAGGTAGTTTCTGTAGCAGCAGCGAACGACATTTACCGAACGTTTGGTTGTTGTTTTTATCAGATGGAGTTGATATAATTGATCTTGTTTGTACGTAAGGCATAAAAAAGTTGTGCAGAAGCGCCAAGCGCCAAGCTGAACGTCAGTGGCCTTCAGCCTCTTGCAGCCTTGAGTCTGACAAAGCCCAATCTAACTCCGACAAGCCAGCAGACAGCTAGCAAGCCTTCTCTACGCAGCATTGTCTTCATCGCCATCCTACTATAGTCGCATCAGATACACCACGATCGCGCTTCTATCAAGTTCCTGCTGTTTCTTGCCAAAACATCCGCCAGGTTGCACCGCAAACTCTTCTCACGCCTACTATATTCACCGCATCGCGTCTCACATCAATCACCTCGTCGCTGTTCGTCTGTCAACAAGACCTTCACCAGATACCGGACCCCTATCCTCCCAATCGCGTCTCCACACACCACCAACAAAGTGATAACTGCCGTCTCCAGAACCCAACCCAATTCAGGAAAGAGAGCAGACGACTCGACCCAATTGCGCCTCCGTGCGACGCCGCCTTATTCAAGCATATACTCCCTGCCATAGTATAGAAAGAGCAACAATTACAATGGCTTCCCTGGCGCCATTGCGCACTGTAACCTCCTCTGCCTCCAGGATATTCTCATCATTACCAACCATCGTCCCACATCGCATACGGCGAAAGTTTCGGTCCACACGCTCAAAGATACGAAGTCGTGCTTCTCCTACATCTTCAGTCACCACTCTAGAAACATCATTCTCACCAGCGGACACATTGTCGGCACTGAAAGCACACCAATGGTCGCCTTGGGATGCTCAATATGTGCTCTTGGCAGTTCTTGGTCTCTTTGCGTTATGCGTAATTGAGCACCCCGGTCCCTTGGTCAAGTTCGCTGCGGCGACTGGCATTATGACTTCGCTGCTGTTACCAGTGACGAGACAGTTTTTCTTGCCGTTTCTGCCAATAATCAGCTGGCTTGTGTTTTTCTACGCTTGCGGGTAAGAAAAGAACCCTGTAGACAAATGAGCTAAGAACAATACTGATATAAACTTTCACAGATTCGTAACAGCAGAGTACCGCCCACCAATCTGGGTCCGTGTGCTACCTACCCTCGAGAACATCCTATACGGCGCCAATCTTAGTAATATCCTTTCCGCCCACAAATCCACCTTCCTCAATGTCCTTGCATGGCTACCATACGGCATTACTCACTTCGGAGCTCCAGCAGTCTGTTCCATTATCATGTTCATCTTCGGTCCTCCTGGTACAGTACCAGTCTTCGCGCGCAGTTTCGGCTATATGAACATTATCGGTGTACTCATTCAACTCACCTTCCCTTGCTCACCGCCTTGGTATGAGAACCTCTATGGACTTGCGCCTGCCAACTACTCTATGCCTGGTTCGCCTGCAGGACTTGCTGCTATTGACAAGTTGTTTGGAATTGATCTGTACACATCTACTTTTACAGCAAGTCCCATGGTATTTGGTGCTTTCCCCAGTCTACACGCCGGCTCAGCGACGATTGAGGCTCTGTTCATGTCCCGTACCTTTCCTAAGCTGAAGGGTCTATTCATCATTTATGCGCTCTGGTTATGCTGGGCGACTATGTATTTGTCTCATCATTATGCGGTGGATTTGGTCGGTGGAGCTTTACGTATGTGATTATAGCGCAACTTGATGGTTTTAGAAGCATACTAACCCACTCATTGTAGTGGCCAGTCTTGTCTACTTCTTCGCCAACGCAAAGTTCTTACCTCGCATGCAAGCTGGCAAGAGGTTTCGCTGGGATTATGATTTTATCGAGCGAGGTGAGGTAAAGGAAGGCTTCGTCTACGGCATGACAGATCTGGACGACGACTTTGGACGTGTACCTGGAGATGGAGATGAGATGTGGAGTTTAGGCACATCGTCGTCAGTCAGCTCGGGTGGGCGAAGTCCAGCGGGGATGAGAAGTCCGATTGATGGTAATGAGGACGAGTGGGAAGGTGAGACTCTATCTGGTGGAAGTGAAGGTGAGAAGAGGGCTTTCAATTGATGATGCAGAAGAAATCATTGGGTAGTAATTGGGTGAAAGGATAAGCAATGAGGAGCAACGCGAGGGGTAGGGAAGCATCAAATGCATGAGGAGGCACCACTACCACTATATACGTGGCTTCGATTCTTTGTTCCAACTACTTTAGACTAGGGAAGGTTATTGGCATTGCAAGGTGTTTTGGGGTTAGATAGGAAAAACTCGAAGTAATACTTGGATGGGATGTATAGTACATCTGAAGACTGTTGCATTCAGTATGTTGTCTCGTGGAGGATGAGCTGTGGAGATGGTGAGATGAGACGAGATGTGTGGTGCAATCCTCTGCCTTTGCCTTCTTCCCGTCGGATCTAGCTGTTCCGTCTACCGAAACTTGACATGCTTACTACATTTCCCCTCTTTTCACCACAACGTCCGTGCTTACCTATCCCGTCTCGATGATGACTGATTCCAGCAGGACGTATAAAAGCCTCTCTGCCTTGCCTCGTGTGTAATATCCTGCAATACTTATCCTTCTTGTGCTTGTGACTTCGTGTCGTTCTTATTTCTTTGAGCATATTTGTACCATCCAGAGCCTCAATGCATGCCCGAGGCTTGACAGCCGCTCTCGCAGCGTCTTTGCAAGTTGTATCAGCGCATGTGAACTCTACCGCATGGAGCAGTAGTCATGCTACAGGCTCAGGTTACTCAATGATGAGCGTGCTTGCAAACATCTCAAGTTCTGCTGGATCTCCTGGTATCTCCCCTGTGCCTGTTGTCAGCTCTGTCACTGCGACGGCTGGTGCGGGATCCAATACCTCTGCTGCCGGATCTGCACCTTCATCAACAGTCAGTGCTAGTGGTGCTACTTACACCAATCCCATCTTGAATGCGGGTGGTGCTGATCCGTGAGTAATTTTGCGCTTTCTATTTGTGTGGGATATCTCTACTTGTGTGAGAAGACAGCCGCAGCTCCGAAACCCCTTACACAAGAAATTGTTCCTCCAGTGCCTTATGAGAACCGTGCTGACCTCTTCGCAATAATAACAGATGGATGATCAATCCTGGTGACGGCTATTACTACTTGACCTTCTCAAACAACGTCAACATCACTCTCTACCGCAGCCGCACCCTCACAGACTGGAACACCGCAGAATCCCAAACCCTCTGGACTCCTCCACCAGGCATGGACTATTCCACTGATCTCTGGGCGCCCGAGATCCACTTTCTTGACAATCGCTGGTATGTCATCTTCACCGCCGACCCCAACTCCGACACCCCACCACCTCAAATCTCAGCGTTTTGTACATTCGACTGTCCCGCGTTCTACCACCGAATGTACGTCCTAGAATCATCCGGCTCGGACATTTGGACCTCCACATATTCATTCAAATCTCAACTTGACACCTTTGATCAATTCGCCATCGACGGCACTTATTTCCAGCTTCCGTCTACCAACAATGATGATAGTCAGCTTTTCCACGTCTATTCGTGCTGGTACTCTCAATACGAATCATGGCCAGCAAATCTCTGTATCACGCAAATGAGCAATCCCTACACCATCTCCAGCAATCTGACAGAACGCACCATCATCTCCGTGCCCTCGCAACCCTGGGAACAAACACCGTACGGTCGTGCCATCACCGGCAATGTGCGATTAGCTTCTAATGAAGGCCCGGAACAACTCACCTCCCCAATCACGGGCCAACAGTTCATCGTGTACAGTGCCGCCAGATCCGACAATCCCGACTACTGCCTCGGCCTGCTCGCGCTGAAGATCGGTGGCGACCCCATGAACGAACAGGATTGGGTCAAGAGCGATGGCTGCGTATTTTATCAGGATAAGAGGTCGGGTGCTTATGGCGTTGGACATGCGAGTTTCGTGACTAGTCCGGATGGGAAAGAGTGGTATATGTGAGTTATTTTGTCCTTCTTGTTGTATTTTGCAATTGCATATTCTGGCACAGCACTGACTAAACATATATCCAGCATCTATCATGGCATGAACAATCCCTGGAACGGCTGGAGTGCAAGGACGATCCGAGCACAAAAGTTCACTTGGGATGAGGTGACTGGTTACCCTATCTTCCCCAGACCCGGGTAAGTCTTGTCTTCAATTATTTGCGTCTCTACACTTGCCCTGCTAACACGAGACAGATATGGACCTTACCCTGATCCTAGTGGTCAATATTGATAAGACGAGATAAGATGAGACGAGATGACCAAAGACGACTGCTGTATATATGTGGGATCATTCGTTCTTGGTGCTTATGGTATGAGCAAGCAGGTCGACACTGCATAAGGGGAGGTGGACGAAACAGTATTGAAATATTGCCCAATAAATCAGGATATCTTTCGTAATTATTAATTCAATTTGATTACATTGTAACATCTGTCCTGTCTCTTCAACAAGCATGAAGAAGGGTATCCAGACCCACTCATTCGAGAACATTTTCGAGTCATAATTTGTAGGAGCAGACTCATCAGAAAGATCAATAGGGTAACCAAAGTATCAGGAGACAAAGGAATGGTAATACACAAATGTGTATTCGCGCAATCTATCAAGGAACAACAAATTATATACGCTGAACAAAGCTCATAAAGCTCCGTTATCATATTCAAGGAGACCCTCCATCATCTATATCATCCGTTTGTTGACCTTAGTCCCCCTAGCCAACCTATTTTCCTGTCTATACCAACCCATAAACCGAGGCGTTACATTTGCGTCCGTCATCCCTGCGTATTTGTGGTTCACCATGAAACCATTTGTATGTCCTCCTTCCCTGACAACCACAAGTACAGGAAAAGCAGACGAGAGAAAGTAGACAAAAAAGCTTTGACAAAACCAGACCGAGATCTGAACAAGACGAGGAGCCTAAACTTTGCGTGTATATGCCAAACGCCACGCGCAAAATGTCTGCGGAAGCGGAGATGTTGTGCAATTTTGATGTTTGTATATGTGTGTTGTGGTTTTGCGTGGACATGCTGCTTTAGGCGCAGCTCGTCATTGCAAATTTGAAGAAAAGTAAAGCAAAGAACTTATAAAAATCGTAAAACATCGCCGGATAAGATCGTGTAGAGAAGCAGTCGTAAAGTCGAACAGTGCACTCAGAAACCAGAGGACATCTTCGAATGGGAATCATAGAACTCCATCATGTAGCTAAGTGGTGTTCAGTAGAGGCGGGTGTGAGGCGACTGTGTGCCATCCCACGTCTGGCGGTTATGTGCCGCGGAGGTGTGTTGCTGGCTCCTCATAGCGCTGAAACCTGGATGGTAGCTGGTACGAGGAAAGGTCCTGCTAAACCTCGCGTTAGAAGCAGGTGCGAAAGGTGAAGCCAGACGCGGGATCTCTGGTGGGGCAGGCAGACGATATGAAGACATCTGGTCAGCGAGCGAGCTTTGACGGGTGTGTGAACCTGTGATGGGCGAGGGCAATGACTCGTTTTGCTCGTCGATAGTTGGAGGCGTGAAGATGTCGGAAAGGTGTCGGTTGCAGGTAGAGTGGCGTATGGCACCAACAGTAGAAGCACGACCATGGAAGCGCGCGTCTCCTTCATCGACAGATGAGCGAAACAAGTTCTGGATCATGCTGCGACGTTTCTCCGAGTCGCCGGTTGCAAGCTCATTGGATTGGGCACCAGCTGGTATATCGGACCTACGCTTCATTGACCCTGATAGCGGACGAGGTGTATGAATCTTGATAGGTGCACCCTCTTCCGTGATGTCTTCCCGAACAGATGTCATGCGGAGTGTATTAGGTGCAGTTGAGGCTGGCACCGGAGCAGAGAGCCAATCAGGTTGTTGAGATTCATGGAATGGCGAAGCCAGGTCACGGAACTTGCTTGTATCAACAGGTTGGTTCAGGCCAAGACCTAACTGCAAAGACTGGCTCCTGTGATGGACACCACGACGAGCAGGTCTCGAGTATTCAGTAGAGTAAGGTCGAGGCTTGATGGGAAGATCTTGTGCAAGCTGAGCTAAGGGCGCATCCGGTTGCATGGAGGCAGCAGTACTCGTGGCAAGTGTGATGTTGAGGTCACGAGTAGCAAAGGCCGAGTCGACATCGGCAGGAGGTGGTGAAGCAAAGCGAGATTCACGTTTTGCGCTTGAGCATGACGATGACTCAAATGGCGAAGGTGTGCGAGTCTGTACGAGACGATGGTAGTGAGCTACCAAAGTTGGGTTGCGTTTGCAAAGATGTCGGAGTCGGCGACGTGTTGATCCCTCAGTCCTTAGCCACTTGCTATAGGACTTACGAGGCATATCAGCTGCAGACAGGGAGCGTGTGTATTGTTGCTCGTGTCGTGGCATCAAATAGAACTGCTCTGCGCCGTTGTTGTCGACATTCATGAAGTCTGCCGATTCGGCGCCAGCTCCAGGAGAGGTAGGTGAGCGAGGAGCAGCGCCCTTCCAGCTCTTCTTAGCATCACGGGCGACACGATGACAGACACCCAAGGGAGGAGCTGTGCCAGGAAGCATCTTGAAAGGAGTGTGCACAGGATCCGCAAGGTAGCTCATGTAAGTCACCCACAGATGCTCGTCCATCTCCGGCGTCCACTTTTGCTTTTCGATATGCATTGAGGAGCGGAACGAGGATGGACGTGATTCGCGGAAGTTCATTGGCGAAGACAAGCCTGTCGAGTGAGAAAATGCGTCAGGCACTTCTGCTTCAGGACTACCAAAGTCTTCCTCCCACGATGGACCAGAGTCTGAGCTGTCGTCTGAATCTTCCGAGTCGGAGAAGGTGGCCGGAGACTGTGGAAGAGATGACTCCAAGGTCTGCTGTGGTGTGAGAATGGGAATTTGAGTCGTTACTCCAGCTCCAAATGCGGCGTCGAAGGAATTGAAGATTTGGTCGAGTGGTGTCTTAGGAGGAGAGATGATGCGACCGTATCGTTTGTAGGATCTTGCTGTATGCGTAGCGGGTGCAAGAAGGCCTTCTTCAAGCTCAGAGCCTGCAAAGACCGGTCCAAAGTCTGAAGATAGTTCTGGTAATTGAATAGTAGGCACAGAAAGTTCGTTTGACGCGTCGAAGTCGGCAGGATTTAGAGGCGCGGCAGGAAATGGTCGACGTCGATGAATGCGGACTTTTGGTGGGTTGGGAGGTTGTAGAGTGTTTGCGTCGATTGCAGGCTCACGTGGCTCAGGTGTCTTTGGGCCAGCCTCTGTGTAATTGAATGAGAAGCTCTGCGGAAGGGAGAGTTGAAGGCGACGCCCTTGCCTTGCATCCCGCCGATCCTGTGTCTGTTCCATTGTAGTGAATTGTGAAGAAGCAAGGAGATGTTCTTAGAGCAGATCCTTGCCGTGTAGGAGCCGTCTTTTTTAGAAATGGATAGCTGGGCCACGGGAGGATGCGACGATGACAGTACAAGGCGTGAGAAGCGTGGTATCAATACTGCCAACCTCGAGAATGACTATTGGCGGTATTGCACTTAACGAAGACTGGTTGCGTGTAGATTCAGATCAGATTGCGGTGGTGAAGCAAGTTGTCGCAAAAGTCGCGATGTCGTCAGTTTGTTTGCTGTAGCGCGCGGAGCAAAAAGAGCGTCGAGAGTGCGGTAGACGACTGAAGTAAGCAAAGAGTGTCGCAATATGGCGTTGTTGGTGATGGAAGTCGACAATGGAGGATAGAGAGGGCGCCAGGTCACAAGCAAGGAGGCAAAGTGAAGGAGGACGCGACTGGTGTTGTTTTGCGAAAGGGTCTGATGTGGGTGGGACAAGAAGGAAGAAGCAAGTCAGATCTTGGCGATCTCCACTCGAATGACTTGCACAGCCGGCTCGTTTCGTTTCGTTTCGTATTCCTACCACCAGCCAGAATATTCATGATCAATTCGCATCCAACTCTCTCCATCTCTATATATGCACGCCTATATACCGAGTTATTCCTGCACCTGGTGTTGTACATCAAGGAGTAGGTCACCCGTCTGTCTGACCAGGACGCAAGCCTTACTGTACTGTACAGCTCGGCGATATAACCGAAACGCGTATCATAGGAGCTTTCTCCCAAGCCACGTTTCAAGGATGAACATTGCAGAAACATGAAACACATTCCTCAAAATCATTGTCAAAGTATCGCTGGTGCCAAATCGGTGCCTATCGTAAGTCAAGCTCAAGCTATCCTCGAGTGCTCCTTTGTGCGATCTCACAAGCCCATCCGATCATGAGACAAAGTAGCCTAGTCGGCAAGGTAAGGTTAAACTTAAAACGCGTTAACGTGATGGTTTCGTGACAGGATGTGTGCTGTGCATGAAACAGAGCACAGGCATGCAGCCCGAGCATGATCAGCTGACTACATACGCACAGCGGTCGGGCTATACCTGTCTTAGCAGGCATGAGATGGTCACCAGCAAGTTGTGCAGATGCTGTGGGTGAGAGGGGTAAGTCTTTGCTTACGATGGTAATACAGTGCTGCAGTTCCAATCTCAACGCAAAGTATTCCAAGCAGCATTTATAAGTGACGCGTTGTTGTTTTGTTTACAATGCCCTGCATCAACCATTATAGTCTAAGCTCCAGCAAGTCTCCAGTCTTTTGTAACGCTTCATCGGCACCTTCGAGAATCGGAAAAGAACAAGTGGAGTGGTACTTGTAGCTAAAAGAGCACGTGACGTGAACATTGACATCATCCCAATTGCATGGCCTTCTCTCCAAAATGCCTTCATATCACCCATGTACAGCTTTGTTAATAGTTGTGAATGAGAAGATTGTGTCGTATAATAGCCCAGAGGTCGACTGATTTCCCTACTCAACCACTCGCTTGTTTCCGTAGTCCCCAAATACCTCGTCTCCCTTCTGTAAGAAGCGCCGACATGCACTCGTCCGTTTCGTCGAATTCATGGTCGCGACCGACAAAGCATTCCGTCACACCTCCGCCGCTCTATCTGACGAAAGACGGCGAGGAGAGTGTGCAGTACTGCAAGAGTTGCGGTCGTGTTATGAGCAAGTACTCTTCTATCATCCAATACCCAACTGATCAGCGCTAACATTGTGTTGCACTAGGCAAACCTAACAAGTCTGCAACCACAGTCAAATACTGCTCCGATCGCTGTCGTAGTCGCCGAACCAATCCTCTGGACCGTCGAATAGAAGAAACGTTTGTTGCTCTTCTTGGTGGCGCTGACCCAGCTTCACTAGCTACAGAAACAGCGAATACTGCACCTCAAGCACCACTCAAGCAAGAGTCGATCGTAAAGAAGAAGCCAGCGAAAGGAGACAAGCGGATATTAGTACAAGTTGAAGATGTAGAAACAATCATATTCGGATCTCGGTTCGACCCTACGAGGACACATGGTCGTAGTAGAAATAAGCCCAGGCGGACATTGGGTGCTGACGAAGCTGAGCATGAGGACTTGGATTATGGGAATGTACGGCTGAAGGAAAATGTAGAACAACAAACGACGGACAACGATTCGGCCATTGATGGTACTGCCAGCGTGCCTATTACAGATGATGAGGCATACATGAGCGAAAACAGTGCATCTGGCGGTGTTCCATTGACCCTACCAGATCGCAGTCATCCAGTACCTGATCGTGGACATACAGCAAAGCAGGATGAAGTCAAGGACTTTGCAGCAAAAGACTTTGGAGCAGGAAAAGTGAGGCCAAGTCAGCTTGAGACAGAACTCAACTTTAGTGCCATGGGTGGCGAACGTGGATGGGCGGAAAAGCTGGAGGAAACAGATGAGATGCGCGAAAAGAGACTGGCTGGCGAAAGACGGGCGAGAGAACGAGAACAAGTACGGTGTGCTGCCCGAAGACTAGTCGCATTCGGTTGGACCGTGCCTGTGGATGATGATGCCAAGGACACAGTTGCGAAGACCACAAAAAAGAAGAACAAGAAAGGGAGGAGAGGCGCTGACGACGAGGAGGAAGAGTTGGGCAAGGAAGAAAAAGCGCAGAAGACCTTGCAAAAGAAGTGCGAGGCTATCATGGCCGGAGTTGCTGTCGAGGCATCCTACGCAAAAGGTCCGTTCGCTATTCGCTGGAGGGAATACAAGTCGGGACCACTGGCCACAGTATGAATATGAAGATGAACGAATTATGAAATATCAAAGACGATTTCATTTGGCAGGTCGTTGAGTTTGATCTCAAAAATGATACCCTGACATAACTGGAGGACTCTCGATTCTGGTCAACCTCGCACCATCTGTCACCATTAAGCCTTCCTAGAGGCGCATTGAGCTAACTGATGCATATGGAGAACTTCCAGCGAGTGATATTTGGATTGGACTATTCGGTTGATAAAAAGCCTCTCATGCGCAGTGACGTCAGTTTCGATTGATTTCGCGCTGAACGAGAATACCAGCTTTGCACGAACTAACCAGTACAAAATTTTCTTGCAGTCTCATTGACTTTGTATTGCTATGTTGCCGGTGATCCATTTCGAGGAACGTTGAAGTAATATACAAGGTACCTTAGTGTTGTGACAGACCGAACCATATTCTTCACTGGCTTGGCAAAAAAAGTCTCGTGCTATTTGCTATTTAGGATAGGCGGCGCAGATTAGAGCTATGACAACCAAGACCTACAATTACCACGGTCTTGTGGACATGGGAAGGTTAGTAACTAAACCTTAGCCACACCTCCTTGTGAACCATTCCTGCTAAACCTGCTATCAGTAATGGCATCAGATTTTCGATATCTGATCTCTCACCCGCGACTGCTCGCAATCTACCTACAATATATCAAGATCGTCTTGGAATATCGTTATACGATGCTCAATACAGGTAGATATTTCCTTAACTTATGCCAGTTGCTTTGCTCATGTCCTCATACCTTCGTCAGTACCGGCACAAAAGCTCCTATAGATGCCAACACAATCTCCTCTGTCCTCGTTGCTCTCTCACGCTTCAAGCGTACATGCGAAGACTTTGGTGTGCCAAACGATCAGATCAAAGTCCTTGCCACGGAAGCCACGCGAGAAGCGATCAATTCTGTGGAATATCGCAAGCAAATCCAGGATGCGACAGGCTGGGAAGTCCAAATGCTACCAAAAGAAGAAGAAGGTCGTGTTGGTGCCATGGGTGTCGCGAGCAGCGCCCGTACAGTGCAAGGATTGATCATGGACCTTGGGGGTGGTTC
>Ga0160429_1000290_pt1 | contig 56138 bp, 48 predicted proteins | sample SolpanmetagenomR_FD_108199 | JGI IMG/M metagenome (GOLD analysis project Ga0160429, IMG submission 108199) | Solar panel surface microbial communities from Lawrence Berkeley National Laboratory, California, USA - R | ecosystem: Engineered > Built environment > Solar panel > Unclassified ... | reverse complement strand
TCTTCTTCTTCTTCTTCTTCTTCTTCTTCTTCTTCTTCTTCTTCTTCTTCTTCTTCTTCTTCTTCTTCTTCTTCTTCTTCTTCTTCTTCTTCTTCTTCTTCTTCTTCTTCTTCTTCTTTCCTTTAGCAGCACTTGCACCCTTCGTTTGTTGTCGTTGCTGTGTGGGTATCTATATAGATGTCAGTGGGTAATGTGAAAGTTGCGTGTGAGATTCGAGGTCTTGTATGATTAAGCTTGTGAGGTCCAACCTATCCTTAGGGTCCGTGAGAAGGTGGACACGGAGAACCCAGAGCTATTTCAGAGTCGCGCCCATTCACCACTTGCCCTCCAATGCGCTGACTGGGAGCCATACTCGATGAGCTAACCTCATCGTCGAGCTTTTGAAGGAGTGTCTTGCGAAATAAAAGTCAAAAACATACCTTGTTCTCATCACTCGCGTCATCTGACTCCTCGTCTGCGTTGTTGCCAAGGTCTAGGGTAGCAAATGCATTCGAAAAGATCACCTCATCCAATATCTCCTGATCCAACGTCTTCTGTTGGTTGTTCTGCTTCCGACATCCAAGTGTCACCTCCCAGGACCTTGAAAGCTTCTTCCAAGATGTCGATGAAATACCTATGAGTGACGTTACTCTTCTCGATATCAACGTCAGGGATCTTCTCTACGGCCTGCTTAAACACGAAGTGTACTTGCAACCGAGCATCAATCACGGATCTAAACAAGCGTCAGATTGTGTCAGGTATTGATCGAGCACGTTCTGCTATTCTTTGAACCATAACTCCTAACTCTGAAATTTTGACGTGACCAGTATGATTCAGGATAGTTTGGTCTCCATCGAGAGACCTTCGAGCAATCTCGTTGGAGGCATGAATGATCCAATATGTCAGATATCTCGTATCGCGCTTGTACGCGAAATACGCGTTTTGGGGTGCCATATTGGTCGGAGGAAGATGATGGAGCTGGCTCTGTCCTACGACCTGACCATGCTAGGTCTGGAGGTGTTAGGTATGTTTCAACGACAATGTTCGCTTCAATCACGGGAACTGGAGATATGAGCAGCAACAGTTTGTTACGGAGTTATGTCTTCCGTTACGAGACTACACAAAGCAGAGACCCGAGGAGGAAATCACAGGAAGAGTACATGAAATTGCTGTGAATCAAAGGCAGTCGGGTTAGTCGTTGATTCCTGCCAAGACCACAACACGTTTGAGTCGCTTTGAGCACGCAGTTTCATCGCCTTCGGGAAATCTGAAAAAAAGGTGATATCGACTCGAGCGAATCTTAGGCGGCACAAGACAAGTCTAATCTACTACAGGTTTCGGCATCTTTGGATTGGTACCTGTCACAAAATCATAATTGCTTACTACCTAAGTGTGCAGACTCCAGTATCTACTTCTTCCCTGTGTCCTTAGATATATAGGGGTGGAAATCTTTGTCAATGTAGCGTTATCTTCTTGATGCTTCCCTGTACTTCATGTTCCCTTTGCCGTCACTCATGCGATGTCTCTCAATTCCGAAGCATTATGCCAGTGCCTTGATTACTCTCCTTTTGGCTTTCATAAGGCCATTATAATCATAGGACAATGTGCCAGGATGTTACCTATCGACAATCCCCAATTTTGGCTTTATGACGAATTCGAGGGCGTGTCTTGTGGAGAGATGTTCAACCGCGCATATGAATGCATGACTTGTGTTATTAGAGACTGAGAATCGACCATGCCGGAGAGGAGTGTCGAATGATCATCGCAAAGGACTCTATACCATGCACGGAGACCTTCGTCGAAGCTAAACGGCTACCAGAATCCCGCTGTATCTCCTCTGCTTATTGCGCACCAGTCTTCAGGACACTGTTTGTGCTAGCTAGCGGCTAAGAGAGCAAAGACAACGCACATACTGAGGGCAGTGCTGTACCTGTAATCATAATAACAGTTCTTGAGGACGACACAAGTGGCAGCCACAGACGTGAAGGTCTCTCGAGACGTCTACCCAACTCGTACGGGCTCGTCACCCTCACTGCTTTGCTCTGTAAGCTCAAACCGGTGAGTCGGCTTAACAACAAGTCTTCGCCACTCAAGCCCACACGGACAAACACACTTCGAGCTAGATAGCCTTTCTCGGCCGTAGTTACAGCAATTCTACAATACGTATATCGCTTTGCTTGAAGATCACGACATCATGAGGCCTACCATGAGACACGGAGGTTATGTTGCTCCTTCTATTTCCCTGGCCAAATCCGGCTCAACCGAATGAAACAAAAGGCCACATTGCAAAGAATACACGGCATGGAGTGTCGCACAAGCCAAAGAAGTGCGCCGTGTCTTTATTGAACGCGTCACGATAGTCACCAGGACTACACCTTCTGATTCTGAGTCACTATACAGTTCAAGGTTACGGTGTATGTAGGTTGGGTTGGGTAAGCCGTGTCTATTCAAATCCAGGGGCTATTATGGAACCCTGGAGAAACGCCCCACAGCTGAACCCCGGTTCCGCTCTCCAGAGTTTAAGAAAGTGAACACGCTGTCCTCTCGGAAACCTTGACACCTCAACCACCTTTACAAAGAGCAGAACAAAGCCGTCCCCAAAAACGGCCTTTCTTCTCGATGTAGACCATTTCTAATTATCACAACTACACCTACTATCGACACCACCAATAATCACCACAAAATCACGACACTGACGACTCTTCGGACACGATCACCATCACCACATTACCCCTGACCACCACACACTTGATATCAGGAATATCAGGACTATTAACTCATACCAAAAGACATTCACGACTCACTCTGGCAATCAACATGGATGCTATGACGGCTCTCAAGGTCGAACAGCCCACCATCTCCCCTGCTTCCCTCATCACACCTTCAGAATACACAGCTTCGTTACAGATGTCACCGACACCTTCATCGGTCGACGACTCTTCAACATCTCCTCCTCCTGACGCACACTCACCCTCAGACTCTTCAGACTCACATCTCAAGAAGAAGAGGAAGAGCTGGGGTCAGGTCCTGCCTGAGCCAACAACCAACCTACCTCCTCGCAAACGTGCCAAGACGGATGCTGAGAAGGCTCAGAGGAAGTACGAGAGAGTCCAACGCAATCGACAAGCTGCGCACAACTCTCGCTTACGGAAACAAAACGAGATGGATCGTCTTGCGGAAGAAAACATTGAGCTACAAGAACAGGTTAAGAGATTGTTGGCTGAGGTGGCTCAGCTGAAAGGCGAAAAGACAATACCGAACCTCAAGTTTGAGCCTTCCGATCACGACTCGACCTATGATTCAGATCACAACCCATCACCTGCATCACCATCCTACGCCGACTTCACTCTGAATATTGCGCAATCCGCTGACACACATTCTGCTGAAATGTGTTAACCCCGGCAGTGGACGCTGGATTTGCCAATATTCCTGGTGGAGCATGGGATGCTTTTGAGGGTTTAAAGCTTGCTTCTCCTCCCAACAACACCTCTTCTTCCTTCACCCCAGACCAAACAGTCCTGATGGACGACCTACTCAACCTGGAAGGTCTTCCCGACAGTGGTCACAACATGAACTACGACTTCAGCTGTTGCACCGATAACACGACATTTGACTCTACCATCGATCAGTCACTTCCTAGTCTATTCGACTTTGATCCATCAACAATGGATTTCAACCTCGCACCCAACGACGACTTTAGATCATTCACAAGTCCCCTCTTCAACGACATTCAAGCATCCTCATGGCCACAGTAGTAGCGAGCGCGCAGATTTATTTGCGACCCTTCTTACTTTGCTCATGCAGGCTTTCTCGGACTTTGTATAAGGACTTGTAATAATCTTGTTGGCTTTTGGTCTTAAGGGGCGTTCAGTAACGTTGTCGAACATGGAATAACTGCATACTGGATAGGATGGTGGATAATTAGTGGAACAATTGTGGTTATGAATCGGGCAAGCAGACTTTTTGGATTTGGGTCTTAAAGAGAGGAAGGAATGTTGCTTGCGAGTTTGAGAACCTGTACTTTACGCTACTCAATAGTGTCTCTGCTACGATTGCAGATGACTTGATGACCGAAAATATTTGATGTGTTTTCTACAACGTTCAATTTGTTTGTGCCATCCGCTTGTGTCTCTCTCCTGTCGTAAAATTTCAGTGCTAAGACATTGGACAGCGCTCGAACATTTCCATCATGTTTAACGACTTTGCCACTACCACATCATACTGCTTTCCCGAATAGCTTTTGTATCCATATTTATACCGACATGCTTGTCTTCCCACAAGACACCCAATACATAGCCTCGACTTGCTTGCCTCGTTTCTTTCTAGTCTTTCTGCAGTACAGTCATCAGCCTTATGCCGATCAGCCTCGTCCTTCGAGCTTGACCTTTGCCTCGTTCAGCCGAATGTTGCTTCGCCCGTCTAGTGTGCTCTTCTAGCCTCGTCGTATATTGTAGTAATCAAGCCCTGGATGCTATCCGGTCTTCTGCTTGCACAAAGTCAAGCCTGTTTTCCCTTTGTAATCCATGAACCACCATTCATTTACAACAACCTCAATCAAACGTCCCATCCCTCTCACCAGGTAATCTCTTGACTCGTACAATCTCGTAGTCGTCCAACTTATCACCCATTCCTGCGAGTCGCTATAACACATCTCGTCAGCACACGCTCCCACCTCCCAAAGCAAAAGCAAAAGCAAAAGCGCAAGAACTCACCCAATACTCCTCTCTAATATCCCCTCTAACCTCCCCCCTCCCACTCGCCGCCCGAACACCCCTCAGCCCACCCCCCGTAGTCTGCGCACCCTTCCTCTTCTCCACTTCTCCTTCTGCTATCCCCTCCGCTGCTGCGTCCGTTCTCGCCTCACCCTGCCGCCCCATCCCCGGCTGCGGCGGCAATCGCATCTGTCCCCGCAATCCCAAAGCTTCTTGTGTATCGAGCATATGTGTTTTGCGATCGTACTTTTCGTAGCGGACGGCTGTGGCGGGCGTGAGGAAGAAAGAGCCCGAGACCATGGTTAGCACGAAGGGGAGGCCGAAGAGGAGGAAGGGACGGTTTTTGAGGGTGCGCCGGTAGCGCTCGCCGATGGTGTTTTGGGTGGCAGAGGAGGGGTAGGCGTTGCGGGAGAAGGTTGGCATTGTGTGGGAGGTGTGTTGAAGGGAGGGTTATGGTGGCAGTGTTGTGGCTGTTGCTGTTGTGATTATATTACGTGACGCTGAAACATTTTGTAGATCATGGCCACGTGATTCGGGGGAGAGCCTTCAAGCCGCTCGTTCCATGTTTCCTTATCTTGTCACTAATGTACTTGAGATGTTCCTAGCACAGTAATGGTACTATCGCTCTGTGGCACAGTATGATCTATCTCTTGTGCTACAGGCCTGCTGCTTGTGATGAAGCTGTCTGCTATGTGTATGTGTGTGTCTCTTGATTCACTTTCGAAAGATAAATGTCATAAAGCATCATGAAGTCTTAGCCATCATCGTCGCTGCCTCTCCTCCAATATGTGTGCGGACCAGCTTGGAACATTGATGTGCGCAGCACGTCAAGGGAAGAAGTGGAAGTTGGGAGGTGGCTGTACTGTAGAACAGATATTTCAAAACGAAGCAGAAATGGAAGTGATTTGTCCTCCGGTGATATATATATGAGCTAGCAAGGGGTGTGAAGAGTGCCGAGAGTCTTACGAAGTACAGAGCTCGTTCATGAAAGCATTCAAGAGAGCCTAACAATCATTCTAGGCAAGGCTGCAAGACAACCGCGACATTATGAGCACATTTTCCACCACATGAAAGCTCTAATGTTTTCCGCAAAGCAAGACGTATGCCACACGAGCTCGCGCCTCTGTTAGAGTCAAGGAACGGCAAAACAAACTACCTGGTAAGTATTAGTGGTTTTGTGTTCTTGTTGCCACCATACGAAGACAGACTTCTGATTTGAGCGTGGAAAAAGTATGTCTAGCTAGCCACAGATGCTCCCTTTGACTATAGAACCATGCACCTCCACCTTGTAGAGAGAGTTAAGTCTCCGTTCGCTCTATCTATTTACATCAAGCACTCTCTGCCTGCATGGGGAGACAAATCAAACCACATAAATACAACCACAATCAGAACCACAACCACAACCACCACTATGAATTCCATGAAGCACATCCTCAACCTTGGTGTCTGGTGCCTTTCTGCTGGCCTGGTTATGGCCGACTCTTTCAATATTGAGAAATGTCATTGCACCTCCAATGACCACGTCGGCTTCGTCACCACCTACAATTGGATCAGTCCAGACCGCTTGCCTTATGTTTGGACCAGGTCCAAACTGTACGATAACTGGACCGCAAAATGTGATGGATGGTGAGGCTGGCAGTGTGATCGCAATAACAGTACCGACTGCTGGAAGGTGCGCGACGTTTTGTGCCAGCCTGGGCTCTACGACCGATCTACACCGTGGTCGTTCAAGAATGCTTGCACTACGCAGGACGGAACGAAGATCTGCGCATTGATTGTTCCTTGTTGCCGTGTCTGTTAGTATACGTTCGCTCTCGTTCTTTATACAGTACCTTGTCCGGCTTTCACAAGAATTTTGCGCTCAGAGCTCTAGTAAGAAGCTTCTGCACATTGCATGGCTTTGCTTCACACTAATCGTGCGCCTAGCCATTTTGGTTGGTAGCATCTTGGTTGGAGATACATGCATCGGACTCTTAACTGCGGTGCTCAGTTAATACAGGGTGTTGATGTGTTGGAAAATCTATCCTGGTATCCACACCACGATGTTGTGTACTCTGTACAGGTCTTGAGAAATTGGAATGAGCGGAAAGTGGAATAGAAGCTGTTGATTGGAGAGAGATCGTCAAGTGCAGGCACATGAGCTGGACCTGCAGCTACATCTGGAGAGCGAGCAAATACTCTATCACTGTCGTGTCGATTCGATTTTCTCTGAAGGTACACATAATCTAGCATTGAACCCATCAATTGTCCCACCATTACCATCCACCAACCTTTCTTGTACGAACTTGCAAACGCCACATCCATACAGTAAAACACCCCGTCCATAAAATCGAAGGAGCCCAATCCATTAGCAAAGGAGTAAGAACTCGGATAATCGAAGAAAGCACTACTCTTGAGCCGCCATCCTCTCCCCGAGATGTTCGGCAGAGTCGCTCAACCTCGCCGTATCGTAGATCTGATGCTATGCACAAAACAACAAACATCTGCATACTCTGCAAAAACTATTCTTCCAATTGAGATTCCTCTTGAGCACCTGCACGTTGCGCAATATGTTCGTATTCAACGCCAAGGGCGGCGAGCTTGTCGCGGTGGATCTTGTTGAGCGGAATGCTGCTGAAGTTTGGTGGCAGTGGAATACCAGCCCTAGTGAAATGCGTGTTAGCATATATGTTGTGTGTTTTGCCAAGTTAACAGCTTAGAAACTTACTTCAAATAATCAAACTTCATATTCCTCGCCTTGTCCTTCAAAGCAACTTGATCGCGTTGCCAAAGGATACCCTCACCTCCTGTTTGCTCCCTATCCTTAGTCTTGATCAAAGTGTAGCTGATACCGTACTTAGCGATGTAGTCGGCGAGCGCATTCGTCTCATAAAGAGTCCAAGCCTTTCGCTGTTGCGGTCCCTTTGTGTTCTTGTTGTGCAAAGCTACAGCCTGTTTTGCTAGAGTGTTGACGTGATCATAATTGCTTGGTGGTGGTTGATAAGGCATCTGAGACATGCCTTCTCCAGTAGCCATGTCCTGTGCAAGATAGTTTCCGTCGTCCATGCGAACCCGCTTGGCAGCTTGCTCTTCGCCCTGAAGCAGATCTTGACCCATGTCGGCAGTACGCTTAAAAGGTGCCGCTGCCTGGAAGCCAGCGTCCGGAGTGACCGAAAGTGTTCCATGCTCTCCGCCACGCTGACTAAGCCACTGGTTCCGGTTTTCTGCTCGGACTCTTGCCTGTTCTGCTAAGCTTTCGATAGTGGCTTGGCGATTGTCTTGCTGGAATCCATCTCCTTCTTGTGTAGGGAGACCTGTATCCTGCGTCACATTGAAGGCTGAGGAGTTCGGAGCACTTGGATCAGAGATGCGCATGCTGTAGGCACCGTCAGCAGGCTGGCTGTCGTCGTGGTCAAACTGCAGACGCTGAGCAGTATCTTGACGATCGAATATACCCTGCCGGCGTTGTTCGGTACCAAATGCCTGAGCATCAGCATGAAGCTGTGGATAGATCCCTGTTGCTCCAGTATTGTCTGGGTAACCGAGAAGAGGGCCAGGCTGAGTGGCATCAGGCAGATTCAACATACCTTTGCCGGATACTCTTTTTGCCGCCTTCTTCAGAGCTTTGGCGCCGCCTTTTTTCAACGTCTTGCTGGAAACAGGTGGGGCATGGTTTACAGTCTGAACATGTAATTGGGTATGACGAGGTTGTGCGAGATCAGCGCGGAGTTGGGCGAGGACCATGCCAGTACCGCCCTTACTTTCGAGGATCCTAGTGAGCTCGTGGAAGCGCGCCATTGCCCAGGTACACAGTTCTTGCTGGAGCTGAATCCATGGAAAACAGTTTTCAAGCTCAGCGAAATCGACCTGCCCATCTGGACTGACCAAAGCACGCAGGGCATCCAGTTGGTTCCTGAGCATTTGATGACACCCTTCTGACTGCCAGTTTGGTACCTGCCACATCTTCGGCATATCGGCGAAATAGAAATAAAGGCTCATTGCATCTAATGGATCGAAGCCTTCATTGTTGTGGTCAGCCATCCAGGTACGAGCCACGAGCTGTGTGCGCAACGACAAACCAAAGGCGAACGCTTGGTCGCTTAAGGTTGAACTGCCAGGGGTGCCGTGGTTATCATCGAAAACTGCCAAGAACTGGTGTGGAAACTCGTTGTCAATTTCTTGCAGCATAGGCATCACATTGGGATCGGCAGGCTGGAGGAGTAGCAAATCTTTGGCAGCATTTGCAAGATTCGCAACATAAATGACATCGCGAGCTCCGAGTTGCTGCATCGGAATATCCTTGAAGTGGTTGACATTGAACAGAGCTTGGAAGATTGCGGAAGGTTGAAGATAACGTTGTTGGACTTCGAAAGTGTTCGGCAGAAAGATACCCTGAGTCTGTTGGAGCGCATTGATCCTCTTCCTGAACATCAATGCTGCTCTGCTAGTGCCTTCATAGAGCTCGATCAGCAGTGAAGGAAGGTCGCCATCGATGATGCTGGCTGGAGTATCAAGTGAAGAAACCAGGTCTTCAAGATAACGAAGCACGATACTGGCGTTTTCGGCAAGGATGGGTAGAGTGTCGAGTACTTGAGGTGCGACACTCTTCAGGATGGCAATCTGTTGGAGTGAAGCTCCACGATCCTCGGGCGCGGAGAAAGCATCGTGAAGTTGAGGATCAATCTGCTGCGCATTGCCAGAGGCAGCCTCGGCATAGCTTTGAAGCTGCTCAATACCATTGTTGGCTCTGTGGACGCTTTCCTCTATTATCGCAGCGAGACCAAGAGCATCTGGCGTTGTGGTTAGATGTGTCTCGTATTTGCTACCCGAAATCTCAAACTCACCATTAGGGTGTGTGTTAGGGTGGTTGTTAGGGTTGTCTTTTCGAGATCGCTTTGCGGTGATAACGTTGTCAATGTTGTTATCAAGTTCACCCGCAATACTTTCAGGCTGCTGACTTTGTTGACGACGACTTCTTCTGCTTGGTTCCACTGCAGCTGAACCGCTACGTGTTTGACGGGGAACATCTACATCCACCTCCGCTGAAGACGACGGGGCCACGACACGCGCCATTCCGCGTGTCAATTTGATAGCGGACTACAGAGCTAAGACGATCTAGATGTATAGAGAGTGATACAGGTCAATGTTGTATACGATTGAGGTTGTTGTCGCTGCCTGTACTGCTTTTTTTCGACGTCGGGCGCAGTCGACTTTCAGGATCTGCTGGGCTGACTAACTGTCCATATCAGGAAGCTCAAGCCGACTGCCACGTGATCCAGATGTCTGAAGCCGCGTCAGTACAGTGCTGGAGCGTTCTGGAGTTGCGAGTGCAAGGTCAACTTTGCGGATTAGCGGAGCCTTTGATAGAGCACTCTATATCTCGATGTAAAGAAGTATATGTCGCATAATATATTATAGTTTGCTTGTTGACTGAGGCGCGTCCCCCTTATAGTTTGGGGAAAAGCATGTCTTGGCATATTGATTTATCCAGCTGCTCACTTTCCTTGACAATACAATCGTCAATTTCTTGCCCTCCTATAACTATTTGCCTCATCTGCCAACACTCCGGACTGTGCTTCCAGCGTTCCCCTCTCATCACAGAGATCTTCCCTGCCAGATCCAGCTGGTACCTTTCCCTTTACCCGACAGGATCATACAATTAAAGAACATATAAAAGATGCAACTTCGAAGGAAGAGAGTAGTTACGCTATTATCGATCCTACCTCTACTCTGCTCGGCTATTGCGCAACCACTGGACACTGGTGATGTTAAGAATGCTGGCAACAGCATAAAAGAGGCTGCTGCCAAAGCATTAACCAAGGCCGTGGAGAAAGCTGGACTTGCGACATCCACTACACTGGTTGTAGCTGTACCTACCAAAGCAACCGTAGGAACAAAAGATGCGCCTGTGGATGGCATGGATGGAAAGCCACATGCTGGACCTTTTGTGGATGCCTCGTCCGGCGCAGAAAAGTCCACACCTGTCAAGGATAGCACAGTAGCAAAGCCGAAAGCTAAGACAACAGAAACAGAGGATGGTGTTATGAACGATGCCAATCGTGCACCCCCGAGGAAAGGGACAACAGGCACAGAAGGCGGAGTGTCAGAAAAAGAAAGATTGTCGGAAGCTGGTGGAGCAAAGAGGCCAGAAGCTCCTAAAGAGGTACCTGTCCTGCCAGCAGGTGATAGTGCTAGGCTTGGATTACATACGTCTGAGGATCTCAAGAAAGCAATAACTGGTGATGAGAGCTCCGCTGTGGTAGACAGGCCAAGAGGTGCAGCAGGTATAGAAGTAAGTTTCATTGTCTTATGTGTGCAAACCTACATACAACTATTTCATGTGCTAATTATTGTTGGTGTAGAAACCTGTCGACTTGCCCGACAAGACCCACGATTCTTCGCGTTCAGACACCATCGTCCGTATGAAAGATTCGATAAGTGACAAGAGTAAGAGCTTGGCCTCAAAGACAGCATCGACCAATCTCGGAAATATCGTTGCTGAAGAAGGTAAACATGATCTTATACCCTGGGACTCACTGATGGGGTCGTTCTCATCCATTGCCGTCACGGAAATTGGTGACAAGACTTTCATCGTCGCTGCACTAATGGCCATGCGTTATCCTCGACTTCAGGTCTTCACTGCTGCTGCATCAGCACTTCTCATTATGACGATTCTTTCAGCTGTCGCAGGTCATGCTCTGGGTGCAATCATCTCTAAACGATGGGCAGCTGTAGTTGCTGCACTTCTATTTCTCGGATTCGGTGCCAAGTCAGTGCAAGAAGGAATGGCAATGGACTCGGATGCAGGCGTAGGGGAAGAGATGAGAGAAGTGGAGGCTGAGCTTGAAGAGAAAGAGATCGACATTGCAAGAGCTGGTGGCCAGCGTTCAGCATACTCATTGGAAGCTGGTCGCAAGGGTCGTGATTCACCTTCACCATCAGGCTCTCCTTCACGTCGTTCGCTCACTAGCCCGGGAGGTATCAAGAATCTGCTATCACTATTGCTCAGTCCAGCTTGGGTAGAGACGTTCAGCATGACGTTTATTGGAGAACTTGGAGACCGAAGTCAGATTGCTACCGTCGCAATGGCTGCTGGTCAAGAATACTACTGGGTCATGGTTGGAGCATGCTTGGGCCATGTAATGTGCACGAGCTTTGCTGTGCTAGGTGGTAGTCTTATGGCGGGCAGGATCAGTATGAAGAAAGGTACGTTATACCATTGGTCATAGGCTACGAACAATGCTAACACGTTTCAGTCACGCTCGCCGGAGGTGGCATCTTCTTTCTCTTTGGGATTTTCACGGCCTATGAAGCCGTGCTATACTTTGCATGATGAAAAAAATGAGCAGGGATCATGGTGTACCATTATTTGGACTGTGCATAGCGAAGGGACAGGGTTGATGGGGGTATTGTGTTTTCACTGTATAGATTCTCCAATTTACGAAAAGTCGGCAAGCGCGTTTTCGTGTTCAGGACGTGTATGTTTTTTGTGGAGCTGCGTCACTAGCCCAACCACCCACTTCAGCCGCCCAGTTTCACACTGGAAACTACCCTCTACACACCACCACTTTCTTTCACCCCTCATCCTTCACCGACACTTGCCACCAATCTCTCACACCTCCTTGCTACCCAGTTGCTACAATTGCTCGAACCATTGCTCGACAATAAACATAAACGATTGCTTGTAGCGCTTCATATCAACACATCTCTTTCGGACATTGTTACACAACACCTTGACAACCGCGCAACAAGCGCCAATAACACAAAGTCAGAAGACTCTTGGTTTCGCCCTTGTCGCAAGGTTATAGGGTCGTCCACGTTCACCTACTTGCTCGCACTCGACCCGTTGTGTACGTCTCCAAGTCAAACAATGGCCACCACTCCACCGCCCGTGTCTTCTCAACCTCGCACTCCTCCAACTCCTCTCCACGGCCCAAAACATGACGGTTACGAGCCATACTCTCCGCGCAGGTCATCTCGTCTTCGCGCAAAGGAAAGGATAGATCAGATTATCGCAGCAAGCAAAGCGCCTTTCAACGGTGCTCCAATACTTCAACCGACTCCGCGCAAAACACTCACACGCCATGGCTCAGACATGTCTAGCCAGACACTCTCGCCACCAACATCTCCAATCTCGCCAATGCGCCGTGGATTGAGTCCTGTTCACGCTCTATTTGGCAATGGCATGCTTCCAACACCATCAAAGACACCTCGCACCAAGAAAGGAATATTCGCCATTGACCGTCCTGCCAGTGCTCAAGATGCAATGCCTTCTCCTCGTAGATCACGCACGGCCAAGCGTTTCACATTGGACGATGAACCTGATAATGAAAGAATTCAGGTCTACACGGACACATCAGATCGCATTCCTGAAGTGGATGAAGACGCAGAAAATCCATTCGTGGTTCGCAAAAGCACAAGAAAGGCAAAGGTCTCGAGCTTCACACAAAGACTCAGTGATGTAACATCAGGAAAGACCAAGTATGGCATGGACAGAGAAATTGATGAAGCAGTCGACAATGACGAGGGAATGGTATATGTCTTGTAAGTTGAATTTTACTATCTCCATGCCTTTCCACAGACTCGAACTAACACAATATCAGCCGCGGCCGCAAGATTTACCGCAAGTTCGACGAGTCCAAGAACAACCACGACACAACATCCACCGACTCACTCGCCGAAGACAATGCCGCTCATCGAGCTGGAGCAACTGCACGTGAGCGCATTACTCGCTCTTCGATCAAGCCACGCCTCCTCTTTCCTCCTCGCGAGCCGAGTCCCAATCGCAACGACATCGACGAAGAAGCTGATACCGACATCGACGAAGCCCACATGAACATGGACATCGACCCCGAAGTCGACTCCGAAGACGAGCTCGCTGATACTGCCGTTTTCGACTCTTTCGCCGCTGTCACACCAAAGAAGAACCAAATTTACATGCCTGTAACTCCACCAACCACAGCTCGTAAGCTCAAGATTGGTACCGCAGGCTCTTTTGCCCTCACGCCCGAGGCCTCGCCCGAGGGGAGGAAGGTTGTTCAGAAGGATGATGTGGTGAAGAAAGGGGCGAGATTGTTTGATGAATGGGCGAGGACGAAGCCGGGGAAGGGAAGGAGTGAGAGTGCGAAAAGAAGTGGAGATGAGTTGGTTAGGGAGGACTTGACGAGTCCGAAGAGGGCGAGGAGTTCGATGAGAGGACTGTGAAGGAAGGATAGAAAAAGGATTGGATAGCAGAAACAGCGTGGAAGATAGCGTAGAAGCACATGCTGCTGGTGAAGGACTACTTGGTCTTGGTTAACCCTCAGCTTTGGAGTTTGCCTCCATTTATTGTTGTTGAACACTGATACTGGTTGAATACCCCTTGAATTAGGATTGCTTCTGTGAACGCAGGCGGCACGCAGGTTTTGTCTACAATAATGAGATATTAGGTTGATGCAAAGTAGTTAGCTAGCACCTTTCACTTCGTCGCTGATGGACTTCAGAAGGTTGTTTCTCACTATTCAGAAGCCTGCCCGGTCTTTGTATTTGTACTTTTATTAGGATATAGCTAGTAGTAGAGCAAGCGAGCAAAGTAAGCTGGTTTGAGCTTAAATCAATTCCGTTGACATGAGTAACAGAGTCTATGCATGAGCACCTTCATCTCAGCCTTCCTTCTATTAAGAGTATGAAAAAGCATGCGATGTGAAAGAATGGAGCTGCCTTTGACGTCTCATCTCAGAACAGGTGGTCATCTCGCTATCACATTGAGGTCCGTGTATTGCAATTGCAAGCGTGCTAGAGGAGAGACCTACAATGCGTTGCAACGTGGGAGGACTGTGTCCTTGTGTGGGCGAAAAAGAGTAAGATGAAGAAGAGACGTATTGTAGCGATTTGAGCCTGCCCAAGCTTATGCTGCTGTTTTACGCTTGTTTCTCATTTTTGTCTATGAGACCCGGCTCGTGATCTTATCATAGGCTGAGCATCACCGGCTCGGCCTTGATGTGTCGTATCAAGGTATTGTTTGGTCTTTGAGCAATCTTGTAGATGATGAACGGTTGATGATTGTGCTCATATTCAGAGAAAATATGCCAATCGAGATGGAAGATATTGATGTGCCTGAAATGTTCTGATAAACTCGACTGGTCCGTTGCAGAATCGACCTTCGGACGGAATGTAGCAGAAGTAGGACGAAAATGATGTAATTACGAAGGAGTAGAACGATGGTGAGAGTGTGTAGCGACAAACCAGAGTAGCGACTAGTTGACTGGACCAATGACTTGGGTTGCTTGATATATAAGTAAAGTCGGAGGATGTCGAATTGTGCCTGAGTACTAGATGTTGATTCATCTTGGTTGGTGGTTGGATGAGTTCGTTCTTCTGTGTCTCGTCTTCGACTTGCTGCTGAACGGACTGCTCCTGGTCGTCAAGGTACAATGCAGCCACGCTCGTGGCCAAGATGTCAATATGCAGCTCAAGGTCAGACGTGAGCCCTACCATGATTGAATCAAGGCCAGAGCCACCAGCCACGCACACCACCTAAAGCAGTACCACAATCTACACAAGTCTCGCACAACATCACAGCTAACACTTCTTTCTTCCTCGGCCTCTTTGCACTCGCCACCTCCCTCTTCAGCCGTTCTTGTACGACATACCTCACCAAGGTACCCCATTCCCGCATACGACTGCCAGAAGCAGACTAGTCACTGTTTCACAAGCAACCTGAAGCAATAGAGCATGTAGCACGATCGGGGTTTATACTACTCTGGCGATTTAGGCCGTGTAGTACGCAGCAATCTTGTAAAAAACAGATCAAGCAGGTAGCACGATCGAGGTACTTCTCTAAACAAGGTCGTTTATGCCTTATTTGACACCTGCTTGTCCAAGGCCTTGTCGGGCGTGATTGGGTAATGTGCGTGGGCATAGTCGCCGCTCGCGTAGACACCGAGGTCTCGTGCTTCGTGCAGGGTTTGTGCAACGAGTGCGCCTTGGTGTTTAAAGGTGGCTTTGTCCGTCGGTCTTCCTTTGCTCTTTACCACCATCATCAGCCAGCTTTCGTTTAGTCTTGTCGTGTTCGTGATGCTGAGTTGAAGCACACCTACACTGTTCAGATATATTCACGTTTCGTCCTCACTCACCCTTCATGCTCTCCGTCTTTACTACCACCCTCGTGCTCCTACTATTCCTTCGTGTTCGGAAGGCCAACCTGCGTATTCGATAACATCGACTACACTTGTTCAGAACTCATTCATATCAAGATACAACTAAAATCAACTCCACCAAAGAACATAGCAATGCCTCTCCACAACTCCACGCCACCAGTCAACATCGCTGGTTCAATCCGTGTCATTCAATTGCCCAGCGCAAGCACGCCGGCACTCTCGCCATGCGAATCGCCCTTTTCACAGCCAATTTCGCCGACGTTGACCACGCAGAATCTGCGTCAAGTGCACATTCTGCAGGCCGAGCTGGCGGTATTGGAGCGAAGGAAGGACTGGTTTGAGGACGCTAGGATCAGATGGGAGCGTGTCAAGGTCGAGTTGGAGAAGACCAAGGAGGATTTGAAGAGGATGGGGTATGTGGATGGTAGGGATTCGAAGGGGTATAGGGTCGAGCCGAAGGAGATTTTCGTCGTCTAGATTGATAGGTTTCTGCGCTTGGTATAGGTTTGGCGTGGTGATGAAGATCGGTGTTTTTTTCGTACATTTCGGTAGGCTTGTTTTGGTAGTATCTTGATTCCTGTATTTGGAGTTTGGAGGGTTTGATAATCGGGCGTAGTATATTTCTTAGCACCTTATATCCTTCGTTACCGTTTTCATGCTCGTCCTGCTTTATCATAGGTTGTACTCAACTCTGTTTCCACATCGTGCAAGCTGAATGGTACGGAACGTTCTGCCCATTTCTTCTTCTCCTCCTGCGCAAAGTTCTCGAGACTCAGCATACCCACAACCAGGAAGCCTAACTCCTCGCGTTCGCAGTCGAACACTTCCCACCACTCTTCTTCTGGTAATTTGACTTTCTCATCTTTAGCAGCTAGATAGATTGCTGCCACAGCTAGTGCTGGTGGTTGATGTGTGAGGTAAAGCAGCTGTGGAGATAGAAGGGCAGTATTGAGGTAGGCAAATGCACGTCTGGCCACAGCTTCCGCGTGTGATTTATCTGCCGTAGCGAAGATCTCTAGTGCTTGTAGGTAGTTTATGCACAAGGTATATGGCAGGGAGACATGTAGCTGGAAGCCGAGATGGCGGAGAATAAGACTTTCGTGTTTGAACAAAGTTGTGCGCCGAGATTGGTAGGTGCCCTCCGAGACGTAGTATGATTCTGGATTCAGGAAGGCATCCAGACCGGCTGCTTTGGACCTCTTTGCTGACAAGTACGCATACACGTTCAAGACACTCCGTGGCGATACAGGATGGGATGATGGTTTGGCGATGAGGTAGATACATGCGGCTGATATGTCCTAAGATATTGTCAGTCAGCTCACGACCGTCTTCTTGTTTGAGGACATTGCTACTTCAGCGCCATAGTCTTTCAGACTTCCTCCTTCAGGTCCTAACCAGAACCTCTGAAAGGTCATAACGGCTTTGGCAATAGTATCTTGTGGGAGGCGTAACAGAACACCAGCAGACTGTGTCAAGCTTGCGCCGGCGAAGAAGATTGAGCGTTCGAGGTCCGCTGGAATGCCATCGAGTTGTGAGCCTGAGGTTTGAAGTTGTGTTACTGTTGCTAGAGGATTACTGATAGTTGAGTACTGGGAAGTCATGATCGCTATCATCTGGATGAAGCAGGCACACCACTTCCTTTGCAATTATCTTAAGAGGTATAATTGTGCTGTGTTTACCTTCAGAAATCTGAATGCGCCGGAGATAAGGAAAGTAAGTCCAACGCCTTGGTGGGGCATGACGCCGGTCCCAATGGCAGTTGCCCACGTAGGTGAGACGGAGGGGCAACATCAAATACAACTCTTGCTTCGCTTTTTCTTTTTCTTCTGTAACAGCCAGGACCAAATTCATCGAGACTACAGATCTACCCTACGCATCCACAACCTTTGCCATGACCAGAGTTCTCCTCACCGGTATGTCTTCGAAAGAAGTTCTTCCTTTGCATTTTCCCCACCTCTACCCCTCCAAGACTCCCAAGACTTCCAAGACCAATTTGCTGACATCAGTCACTCACAGGCGCCAGTGGCTTCATCGCTGCACACACTCTCGACCAGCTCCTCAAGGAAGGGTAAGTACTTAGTATTGCATGAATGAAAACACAAGTCTAACCCGAATCCAAGTCATTCCGTTGTCGGCACTGTCAGAAGTCAAGAAAAAGCGGATAAGATCAAGGCAGCACACCCCAACTATGGCAAGGACAAGCTCGACTTCGTTATCGTCCAGGACATCGCACAGCCTGGTGCTTTCGACAAGGCCGTAGTCTCCGACCCTCCTTTCGAAGCAGTGCTTCACACAGCTAGCCCTTTCCACTTCAACGCAAAGGACATTCAGAAGGAGTTGCTCGACCCTGCGGTCATGGGAACTACTGGTATTCTGAAAGCTATCAAGGCACATGCACCTACTGTGAAGCGTGTCGTCATCACCTCGTCCTTTGCTGCCATCATCAACCCTTCCAAAGGACTATGGCCAGGCCACACCTACTCAGAGAGTGACTGGAACCCATTGACTCAAGAAGAGGCCGTACAGAACAACAGCAACGGCTACAGAGCTAGTAAGACGTTCGCGGAGAAGGCTGCTTGGGATTTCATTGAGAAGGAAAAGCCAAACTTCACCCTGGGAACCATAAACCCTCCTCTTGTCTTCGGACCCGTGGTGCATTACCTCGCGTCACTTGACGGACTCAACACCTCTAACGAGCGCGTTCGCGACCTCATTCAAGGCAAGAGCAAGGATGCCGACGAGATTCCAGAGACTGGTGTATACATCTGGGTTGATGTCAGAGACGTGGCAGATGCTCACGTTAAGGCTATGGAGGTCGAAAAGGCTGCCAACAAGAGGTTCTTCTGCGTTGCAGGAACATTCTGCAACCGCGATGTAGTCGACATCATTCGCAAGAATTTCCCCAAGCACGCTGCCGGACTTCCCAAGGAAAGCGCAAAGGGAGGCAATAAGCCTGACGCCTTCTTCGACTTTGACAACAGCCGCAGTAAGGAAATCTTGGGCTTGAAGTACATGGGTAAGTTTTGCTTGCCTAGATTATTGCAACCTCTTGCTAACACTGGGGTTTTCAGACTTGGAGACGAGTATCAAGGATCTCGTGGTCTCATTGGAGAAGGTCGGTGCATAGATCTGATATCAGAGATGCCAATACAGCAGATGTACAACCTATTTGACGAATTCATAATATCTATCCTCGGACTTCGTTCCTTTTACACGTGCCAATCTACCCCACATCTTTTCTCAGATAGATAGATCGTGTGAGAGCGACAGCGAGGTGATTGTGTTGACTTGTGTTGTTCGAGGTTGATGTATGCCGTGTATGCCGTGCTTAATTCTTTTACCATAACTTCCATCTATCCCACACATTCACCAGCTATGCGCATCAGCTGTACGCAGAAGAGCTTGGCGTACAGGCCATTCGTCCCATTACCATGAACACCTCGACAGTCAGTCAGACTACTCAAGTAGCTCGTGAAGCTATTGAGAGAGTCTGTCAAGAACTCAGATCAAAGTATGCAGATCTAGGAAGATGAAGAAGTTCCACAGCTGACACAAACCAGGAGCGATGAAGCGCGACAGAAGGCTGCGCAAGAGTTGCGCTTGACATTGGAAGCGATACAACGAGGTTGGTTCAGTGAATGCTGCAAGAATCACTTGGATGCTGATCCTTTGGGAATAGATTCTTCTACTGCAGGTAAACCAGAAGTGTACATCGAACTCTACAACTATGCCTTTCGCAAAGGTCAAAACCTGGTCATCTCAGGTACCGATACCACCGACAGGATTGGGGGAATACATGCTCTCGGCGCCATAGTCGATCTCAAGGGAGGAGGAGGAGAAGATATCGGTCCAAGATTGACACGCTTTGCGAACGCACTCAGAGCTGTGCTGCGTGGTACAGACACGACCGCTATGATCGTAGCTGCGCGCGCGTTAGGCAAACTCGCAATACCTGGCAACTCCTTAACAACAGACCTGGTAGAAGCTGAGGTACAAACTGCACTGGAATCACTTCAGGTTGAAAGACAAGAGAACAGACGATTTTCTGCAGTGCTCACGCTGCGCGAGCTCGCACAAAACTCGCCAACTCTGCTCTATCAGCATGTTTCAGAGATACTGGAGGTAATTTGGGTGGCTTTGAGAGACCCGAAGGTGCTCATCCGCGAATACTCAGCAGAGGCAATCAACGCACTCATCGAGATCATTGCGACAAGAGATCCGCACCAAAGAGACAAATGGTTCTTGAGAATATATGCAGAGATACATCGTGGTTTCAACCAGAACACAGTGGATACAGTTCATGGATCTCTCCTCGCGCTGAAAGAGCTGCTGCTCAAGGGCGGTATGTTCATGCAGCAAGGAACTCGATATCAAGAGGCATGCGACAAAATCTTCTTCTACAAAGACCACCGAGAACCACTCATTAGACGGGAGGTGACAACCATGATACCCATAACAGCAGGCTACTACCCAACCGAGTTCAGCAGTTCCTACTTACACAAGTCTATGATCCACTTGCAAGGACAACTCAAGAAAGAGAAAGACCGAAATCCAGCATTTATTGCGATTGGCAAAATTGCAAGCGCAGTTGGGAGCGCTATCGATCCTTATCTTGACAACATTCTTGTATATGTCAGAGAGGGGCTGAGCGTCAAAGCGTAAGTCATTGTTAATGGAAGCCACAAACAACCTCTACTCACCCTTCCTAGTCGTGATAGGCGTGTTAACGATGCGCCAATATTCGAATGTATCAGCATGATCGCCATTGCAGTGGGCCAGACAATGACAAAGTACATGCATGCACTATTAGATCCTATCTTCGCATGTGGCCTTAGCGATGCCCTCACGCAAGCACTTGTCGATATGGCACACTACATCCCACCAGCTAGACAAATCATCCAAGAAAAACTTCTTGATCTGTTGAGCACGGTACTTTGTGGTCGACCATTTCAGACTCTAGGCAGTCCAAACGCCAATAGTGTGAGCCCGAGCTTCCTACGAGACTACCGCGAAGGTCAGACAGCCGAGCATACCGAAGCGGAGATTGCACTTGCTCTGCAGACACTGGGCAGCTTTGATTTTTCAGGTAAGCTAAATTCTATTCTCGAATCAGAGGAGGGTTTGGGCACAGCAGCAAGAGCAACGGCAACCACAAGTTTTACAGTACAGGTATATGTCAAGACCAACGACTCTGCTCCGGTCGTACTCCTCAGGTGGCGTGTCAATGCACTTGCTATTATATACCCTACCTCCCTGTATTACCACTACACCAGCATAAAAGCCTTCAATACCCACTCCGCCGACCCCTTTGCTACTAAATATATACACGATCTGACTGAAGGTCAATTAGGTTACGTTTTGAACGAGTTTGTCCACGATGTTGCCGTCCAGTACGTCGAGCATGATAGTCCAGTAATCAGGAAGGCAGCCACTCTCACATGTTGCCAACTGTTCGTCAAAGATCCTATCGTGCATCAAGTGAGTCGCCACGCAGTGCAGATTGTAAGCGACGTTATAGGCAAGCTCCTGGCTGTAGCTGTCGCCGATCCAGGTAAGTTCCAATCGAGCCATAAAACAGACCCTGTAACAACGCTGCTGATACGCTCGCAGACCCGGAGATTCGCCACGTTGTTCTTGTTTCACTTGATCCTAGGTTCGATCGTCATCTTGCAAAGGCCGATAACATTCGAAGTTTATTTCTTGCATTGAACGATGAGGTGTTCTCCAATAGAGAGGCGGCCATGTCAATCATTGGCAGAGTCTCATCGGCAAACCCAGCCTACGTCTTTCCCTCGCTGAGAAAGGTACTTGTACAGCTTCTAACAGAGATTGAATTCTCAAACTCGCCACGGAACAAACAAGAAAGCTGTCGACTGATTAGCCACCTGGCTGCTTCTGCTTCTGGTCTCATCAAGCCATATGTGGATCCCATGGTATATGTTCTTTTGCCACGAGCTAGAGAAACCGACGAGAGCGTTGCAGCCACAGCTTTGAGGGCCATCGGCGATCTGACTGTTATAGGTGGTGAAGAGATGACGAAGTATGTTCCCGAATTGATGAAGGTCATCATCGACTACCTGAAAGATCAAACTTCCCATGTCAAACGCAGTGCTGCTTTACGTACCCTCGGCCAGCTTGCCAGCAACTCGGGTTACGTTATCGAACCATACAACGATCATCCAGAGCTCCTTGCGATGCTCATCAATATCGTCAAAGCCGAGCCAACAGGTGATCTTCGACGCGACACAATCAGACTAATCGGCATATTAGGCGCTCTCGACCCATACAAACACCAGGTATATACCCTCTCCCAGCAGTTCGAAATCGAAGAATATATACTGATGTTTTTCCATATGCAGTTGATGATGGAACGCTCGCCCGAGGGCAACTTGCTAGCTGACGCTCAAGCCGTGACAGATGTGACACTCGTGATGGATGGTTTGCTTCCAGCAAACAAAGATTATGCGCCCACGGTTGTAATGACATCCTTGGTGAATCTGTTGAAAGATCCTTCCCTGCACAGTCTACAGGTAAACGTCATGGACGCCATCATGAGCATGTACACAACCCTGCCAGCGAAGTGTGTCGAATTCCTCGACCAGGTAGTCCCTACTTTTCTGGTTGTCATCAATAATGCGATTGCCGGCCGTGAGGAAGGGTATTTTAATCAGCTTGCACAGCTTACGCGCATAGTTCGTCATCATATTCGACCTTACTTGCCTCGAATCATAGAGACTATTGTTTTCTTCTGGAGCCGATCTCCCAACGCTCATGCTACAATCTTGCTGCTCATCGAGAAAATAGCGAAGTGTCTAGAAGGCGAGTTCAAGATCTACCTCGCACAATTGTTGCCACTAGTGCTTGGTGTGCTCGACTCTGACCGTTCAGCCAAGAGAGCACCATCAGAAAGAGTCCTACATGCGTTTCTGGTCTTCGGGTCGAGTGCCGAAGAGTATATGCATTTGATTATACCTGTTATCATTAGGATGTTTGACAGTCCATCGAGTCATCCTGCTCACATCAGGAAATTTGCCATTGAGGTACTGGGTAAACTGACCAAACAGGTCAACCTATCAGAATATGCAGCCAAGATCATTCATCCATTGACCAGAATATTAGCGGCAGGTGATGCACAATTGAGACAAACAGCACTTGATACACTTTGTGCGCTCATTCTACAGATGGGTTCCGAGTATCTGCCATTTGTCCCCACAGTACGCAAGATACTAGCTACCCATCGAATCACTCACAACAACTACTCTCTTATTGTCACAAAGCTACAACGAGGCGAGCCACTACCCCAAGATCTCAGTCCAGACATCTACTATCGTGACGAAGATGCAGACTTTGTCATGCCCACACAGCCTGAAGGTGACGACAACAAATTACCATACAATCAACAGCACCTGAAAGTCGCCTGGGATGCCACGAACCGCATCACCAAAGACGATTGGCAGGAATGGTTTAGGAAATTTGCTTCTGAACTCCTCAAGGAGTCGCCGGAGCGATCTCTTAGGGCATGCTATTCTCTCTCTGTCGTACACCAAGGAATAGGCCGCGTTCTGTTCAATTCCGCCTTTGTTGCAATATGGATATCAGATGAGCTACTTCCGCACTATCGTGAAGATTTAGGTCGAAACCTGGAGATTTGCCTTGGTTCACATACTTGCCCGGCAGATATTGTCCAAGCAGTCTTGAACCTTGCAGAGTTCTTGGAGCACGATGATAAGGCACTTCCGACCGATATACGAATGCTAGGCCAGTACGCTGGCAGATGTCATGCGTTTGCAAAAGCTTTACATTGGAAGGAGATGGAGTTCGCTGCTGATCAATCACCAAACTCGGTCGAGGCCCTTATCAGCATCAACAATCAGCTGCAGCAACAAGATGCTGCCTTCGGTATCTTGAGGAAAGCACAGGCTTACGTGGATGTCGACCTCAAAGAGACGTGGTTTGAGAAGCTTAATCGTTGGGAAGAAGCATTACAATCATACCAGCGTCGTGAGGACGAAGAGCCTTATTCATTCGAGGTGACCATGGGCAAGATGCGCTGTCTACACGCTTTGGGCGAATGGGACGTCCTTTCTACTCTGGCCGAAGACAAATGGGTGCGAGCTTCGAGTGAAGGTCATCAACGATTCATTGCACCTCTTGCGGCAGCAGCAGCTTGGGGTCTTGGTCAGTGGGAGCTGATGGACAAATATCTCAATGCCATGAGTCCCACATCACCAGATCGCTCCTTCTTTGGTGCAATCCTGTCGATTCACCGCAATCAATTCGCTGATGCTCAACTCCACATCGTCAAAGCAAGAGATGGGCTAGACGGGGAGATACATGCTCTGCTTAGTGAATCATATACACGAGCATACAGTGTTATGGTACGAGTACAGATGCTCGCTGAACTCGAAGAGATCATCACGTATAAGCAAAACACCTCATCGCCGGACAAGCAAGCATTGATGCGAAAGACCTGGTCAAAGAGATTAGCAGGGTGTCAACAGAATGTCGAGGTCTGGCAACGCATGCTGAAGGTTCGTGCTCTCGTTGTAAAGCCAGAGGAGAATATGGATATGTGGATCAAATTCGGAAATCTTTGTCGCAAGTCCCAACGCTTCGGCCTTGCGGAAAAAGCATTACAGTCGCTGGTCGGGGGTCAAGCAGACCTTTTCTCGATACCTTTACAAGGGCAAGCACCTCCACAAGTTAGCTTTGCGATCCTCAAATACATGTGGTCGGCACCAGCGGGTAGTCAACGCCTTGCGCTCAAGCAATTGAAAGAGTTTACATATCGATTGACCGAGTTCGAACGATTGGAGCGTGGCAATGGAAAAGCCGTTGATACAGAAGCACAGATGAACGGCGCCTTGGTCGCGAACGGCTCTACTTTCATGAACGGACATGTCCCGGAGCGACATAACAACGAACCTTCAGAGACGCAGAAACTTCTCGCTCGCTGCCACCTCAAACAAGGCAAATGGCAAATGACTGTGGCCGCTCAGAACTGGAAGCAAGACTATGCAGAAGAGATATTGAATGCATACGCTGCTTCTACGAGGAACAACCCCAAATGGTACAAGGCTTGGCATGCTTGGGCTTTGGCCAACTTCGATATTGTCACTTCACTGACTACCTCTGCTGACCGAGAGACTACGGATCTTCCGGCACACATCATCAGACATCATGTCGTACCTGCCATTCATGGCTTCTTCAAAGCAATCGGTCTGGAATCTAGCAGCTCCATTCAGGACACTTTGCGACTGCTCACGTTGTGGTTCGCTCATGGTAAGCACCCAGAAGTTACCACCGCGGTCATCGAAGGCTATACTCAGGTCAACATCGATACTTGGCTTGGTGTTATCCCTCAGCTCATTGCTAGGATAAATCAGCCCAACAAGCGTGTCCGAAACTCTATCAACAATCTGCTATGCGAAGTGGGCAGAGCGCATCCACAAGCACTTGTCTACCCATTAACGGTGTCCATGAAGTCTGAAGTTAAAGATCGATCCGAATCAGCCCACTACATTATGAACAACATGAGACAGCACAGTGCTAAGCTTGTTGAGCAAGCTGATGTCGTCAGCACGGAGCTCATACGCATTGCAGTCCTTTGGCATGAACAATGGTATGAAGCCCTTGAAGAGGCATCGAGAGTCTACTTTGGTCACGATAATATTGATGACATGTTCGCTATACTCGACCCTCTTCATGACGTGCTCGAGAAAGGACCTCAAACGTTGAGAGAGGTATCTTTTATTCAGGCTTTCGGACGTGATCTGCATGAAGCGCGAGATTGGTGCCAGACATACAAACGTACTCAGGATCGTGGTGATCTCCAAGCTGCCTGGGATGTTTACTACCAGGTTTTCAAGAAGATTCAGCGACAGCTGCAAGGTATAACCAGTGTTGAGCTTCAGTACGTCTCGCCTAAGCTAAGAGAAGCTCGAAACCTCGAACTTGCTGTACCTGGCACATATCAAGTCGGCAAGCCCATCGTCAGCATTGGTTCCTTTGAAGAAGTGGCCCGCGTCATTGCATCTAAGCAACGGCCTCGCGAGCTGCGGATGACTGGAAGCGACGGCGTGAGGTATGCCTTTGTGCTCAAGGGTCACGAGGATATTCGACAGGACGAGCGCATAATGCAACTATTCGGGCTGGTGAACAATCTTCTCGCAAATGACCCCGATAGCGCCAAACGTCATCTCAATATTCAAGCATACGCCGCAGTACCATTGCCACATCAGTGCGGTCTTCTTGGCTGGGTGCCCCATAGTGATACTATGCATGAGATGATCCGCAGTTACCGAGAGAGTCGCCACATCCTCATCAATATTGAGCATCGTATCATGCTTCAGATGGCACCAGACTATGACAACCTCACTCTGATGCAGAAGGTCGAGGTCTTCTCTTATGCCATGGACAACACAACAGGCCAAGACCTCTACCGTGTCCTGTGGCTAAAGTCTAAGTCCTCCGAAGCGTGGCTCGATCGCCGCACAAACTACATTCGCTCTCTTGCCGTCATGTCCATGGTCGGTTACATCTTGGGACTTGGTGATCGTCATCCTTCCAACTTGATGATGGATAGAATCACTGGCAACATTATCCACATTGATTTCGGAGATTGCTTCGAAGTCGCGATGCAGCGCGAAAAATATCCCGAGCGTGTTCCCTTCCGCCTCACTCGCATGCTCACATATGCCATGGAAGTCTCCACAATCGAGGGCTCCTTCCGCACCACCTGCGAACACGTTATGCGCGTCCTGCGCGACAACAAGGAGTCTCTAATGGCCGTGCTAGAAGCTTTCATCCATGACCCTCTGCTGACATGGCGTCTTGACCCTCGAGAGGAGAACTTCGAGACGCACTTCCCATCTGAACGTCGCGCTTCCATTCTTGGTATTGAGCCTGAGCAGACTACGCATCGTGGAGCGCCTCCCGTTGGCTCGCTCTCTGCAGGTCCGCCTGTGGCTCGCAACCGTGCATCGACTACAAGCCAGCGTCCGAACATGCAAGCCATCACGCAGGCCAATGGTGACGTAGTCGTAGCTAATCAGACCAATGGCACTCTCATCAATCGTGAGAGCACTCGAGAAGGACCCCGTGACGACCCGGAGCAGGCCAAGGAAGTGCAGAATGCAAGGGCTTTGCAAGTCCTGGCACGCGTCAAGGAGAAGTTGACAGGTACTGATTTCAAGCCGTATGAGGAGTTGGATGTGCCTACGCAAGTGGACAAGCTGATCTGTGAAGCTACTAATTTGGAGAATCTGTGTCAGCATTATGTTGGATGGTAAGTCGAAATATAATTGAGCTACATGCGGCATAATTACTGCTAACTATTGTGTAGGTGTAGTTTCTGGTGAATGTGGACGTGGGTGACGGTTGTTATTCTGTTGCGCAATGATCATGTGAGAGAAGTGTCTGCGATGACGGTAATGAGTGGAGGCGATGTGTCTCATTGAGTGCAGGATGTTCAAATGTTGTATGCTCGTATTGAGCTGACTGGACACCAACGAAGACTCCTTCGACAAGTGTCACGAGGCAATTATGATGGACGGAGGAGTTTTCTCCATTTCGATTGATCTGTTTCATACGGCTGATACTTTCAGTCATGATCATGCGATTGGGTCTGTCTGCCTGTAAAAGAGCATCTAGTGGCACAGCCTAGGAGTTTTGGGGAATAAAGCAGATGCTCCTTGTCTTTCCTGTAATTAGAGCATGAGAAATGTGGACATTGTCATTTCTTACTACTAAAGTAGAAACCGCGTCTGGTCTTGCTTGCTTGCCTGATGACTCCATGTAGTTCTTGTTCCTGATTACACCTCGCACACTCAGCTTAAAGTAGCTGGGAGCGCGCCATTCTCTGCTCGTTTCTCTGACTACATTCACCTTCGTTGACCGTAATATTCGTTGTCGTATCTGAATTGCCAGGGTATCTATAACCACCCACCAAAACGCCTAATGTCAAGCTTGACTCCTGCCAGCCTTTAGTCACATGACAGTTCCACCTCGGTCGAGTGTCGTGGGAGCAGATAAATCGCATGGTAATGCGATACTCGAGTTTAAGTAGCCTCGTACCAAGATGATCCTCTTCTCACGGATGAATGACGTTGTCACCACATAGTGTGGTCAGGAAATGTCAGTGCTCTCTATTAGAGAGATCAAGGCGCATTATATTTCTCCGCCGCACCTCTGAATAGAGCCTGCTGTTGCGCAATAAGCTCCTCAGCAGACAACCCGCTCTGATCAATCTTGCTGGTCTTCTTCTCGCGTCCCTACATCAAACGAAAAGCACACACGTCAGTCACAAGCTCAACCAATAAACACAAAACATCAAACAAACACACTCACCGCCATCATCTTCTTGTACTCATCCGCACTCTCCATCACCGGCCCAACATAGCTTTCGAAGCCTAAACTCTTCAACGCCATAGCGACATGTTCGGCGCTAATTGTCTTTTTGGCGTCCTTCTCGCTGATTTCATTGGCTTCAGAAGAGATCATTGTAATGAATTCAACGCAGGCTTCGATTAGGGCGTCGCGGTAGTCTTTTGTTGTTGTTAGGTTTGAGCTGGGGGGCAGGATTTCGGTGAGGATCTTTTGGACGGTTGCTGGGGTGCGTGTTAGTCTGGGTTTGAGGTGGGGAATGGGGGCGCTCTAGGCGAAGGGCAGGGGAGCAAACAAAAACCTTTTGGTAGTGAGAGGTCGTCGGAACCTGAGGAGTGCGAGACGTCAGTCTTGTTTTTGAATGGCATAGCGGTATAAGGAGGTTAGCAAACTTGGTGTTCCGAGGTATGGCCTGGAGTAACTTTTGGAGGAGCAGGAAGACATGACGAGGTAAGCACGTCAATGGGTTCAGTCTTCTTCGGATATCACATAGTAAATATTGTCACAAGCACTCGGCGCGTAGAAGCATGTTCTGTAAGGTCACGGCTGTTGATGTAACACGATGCAGGTGGCCGCGCCAGCTGTAATCTTGACAAGATAGAATAAGAAGACAACGAAGTGCACGTCAGAAACATTCACTTACTTGGTCCTTCACGATCAGACATCTTGGAACAGGCGGCACGATATGTCCTTGGTCGTCGCTGCCCTCTGGACTCGAGGGGAGCAGTTAACTTAGTTCTATGTGTATATAGGGCTAGGGCTCAGATTAAAAGTGGGGCATGATTTACTGAACCTCAAAACTGCAGACTTTTTTCCCACAGCACAACAACAACAGCAACAACAACAACATTTCAAATCACCTCGCAGTCATTTAGCCGAAAAAATATGCAGATAGTAGCACAGATCATGTTGATCTGGACAAACGTTGTCTGAAGCGATATAGTTCGGAACAGGTGTTGCTACCAGTTTTGCTTCAATATTTGCTACTGTATTTCCAGATCAGATTCTGTGCTCTTTATATTAGGTCAGTACTAACTCTTCCTATTCCTCCCCTCACATCTCAAAGGATGAATATTCGTGTCGCCCCTATCAGACTTGCAAGAGTGCTGAGTGTCCTGTCCTAAGCCAAACGGACCTACTGATTATTGAGAATCAATTCAAACATATTACTCGTCATATTGTCGTTGATCGAGCTTTATTGACACCATTTTGGCAGGCTTCCCCAGTGATTGTACCGCTGTCCTTGCACAATCCGTGCCTGCTCACCTCCATCCACCCACTAGCTTGCGCAAGTAATGTAAGTTATTCTTGTTATCCACAATTCAACCACTCTACCTGATGAGCAACATTGTACTATCAAATACGGATTCACAATGACGAATCAATTTCGTTGGTTCGATTACCTGACACAAATACATCACCACACACTCGAAAGATCTTTTCAGTAGTATCTGTCACTGACTTTGACTACTTTCAGCTGTTATAGTGCCTGCTCAATACTGACACGCCTAAACCAATCTGATGGTAAGCATTCCCAAGTTTTCTTTTACACTTCACTGTTATATGATGCAACCAAACATTCCATGCTAGTACTGAATAATATGTTGAAACTATGTATTAGACTTTTCATCTTTCGCCTGATTATCGCACTTGTTCCTCTTTGCACTGTTATAATATCAGTCGGCTCAGTTTGCTGACACAGTTCTATAGACTTCCATTCTCGTTCATAAATCGACAGTACCATTTCGTATCATGTGCCCAATAATATGTAATTCAAATTCAAATTCAGTACAGCAATCTATTGTTATTTTCGTGCATCTTTTCACTCTATATCTGTGTTACTTATCACTCTATAGAGCTCCTTTCCTGTCGCCCCTCAAGCAGACTTCTTCCTGTATTCAGACGAAAGCGGGATTGAAGGCAGTTTGAGGATGCGTAATTCGATAGTCTCTTCCTCAACCTCGTCGAGTGATCTATAACCCGAGCGGGCCAGCGACGCAAACTCACAAACTCCCAACAACTCTGCAGAGACTTTTCCTCCTCGCAAGAAGTTGCAACCGGCTAATGACACAGGGTCATGAATTCCCAACAACGCTGCAGAGACTGCTCCTCCTCACAAGAAGTTACGAAGTGATGCAGCTCGTCCCGCAAACAAGATTCTTCCCACTTCTACTGCTAAAGACAACGAGCTATCCTCTGTGTTCCTGCTAGTCACTAGCTAATGGCTTGTCAGCCTAATTCTGGCGGCTTTACCCCATGGTCAAGGTGTGGGAAGCTGGACGACATGTCAAGGCTGCAAATCATTAAAACAAGATATGCTGACATATCACGGATGGGTCAGCGTTCTGTGTGGACAAATTGCGTCCTCGTTGTGATAACTGCCACGTTCGGTTTAGGCACATCGCCACGTGCTGTATTTGCACACATTATTGTGCATGACAGGATCCTATCGAGCTACGACGGATGTGTGCAGGAAAACAGAGTTGTGTTGACATTCAAGTTGGCAGAATCTATGATTACCTATTTACTATACAGATGCCTGTTATATATCAAAACATCTAAAATTGGGTACACGCATCTCCTAGCAACCATACCTCGAGCTGTGAGCACTATGTCGCTGCCAGCGTCTGCTACCAGAAACCTCCACTACCCCCAATGCAAGCATTCATTATCCAAGAAACATTTCACAAATGCGGGAGGAAGTCTGGCAGTTGTGGAAATCCTGCCGTGTGCCGTCGGAGACTAGAAATACATCTTCGCTGTTGCTACTAGTATCCAAGCTATGATGGAGGGAAGAAGCACCACAAGCCAAAAAAGTACAGGCACGCTTCATCAATAAGCACTGTCACCAATGCGAAAAGCAATAGCTCTGCCCTCGTAATCTCAGATACAGCCCACAGTAGCGCCACAACAACTCTAGGTATACAGTAGCAGTACGACTAACGAACAATCCGTCGTCGAGAGGCCATGGACACGAGCTCGACCAGTTGGTCAGCATACATCTTACGCACCATCTTTTAAAACTACTTCCAGCTCAAACAAAGTATACGCCAAGTGAGACAAGAAAGTAGCAGTCACAGTAAGCCATCAGCTGAGGAGGGCAGCTGGAACGACGAAGAAACAGCATTTCTCGCTCTTGGAGGCGAATGGCGGTTCAAAAAACGAGCGCATTATGATGGGAAAAAAAACATAGCTGAATCTGGTATGGAAGACGATACGCTAGTGGGGAAAGGCAGATTCGAGGGAGAAGTGTTCGTGAAAGATGGACGTGATTGCGCTTTATTTGCACATTGTCTGTGTCCACATCGTTGCCGTTGTTGCGGATGACCTTCTTGCTTTAGGGGCTGCTTACAGTCTTGCGCTTCATTTTCGTGGGTATGTCTTCTATCATACGACGCGATCTCGGCGCTTGAGTCTAACGACACTTAGATTATAGTTTTACCTTACTTACCCGAAGTATTCGAAGAAAGGATATGAGGCGTGCTGATGGTCTCCGAGAACGTTCTGTCGATCCTTGCCCTCAGTGCCATCCCTGGTCAATGGCCTCTGAAATGCGACGAGCCAGTACCGTCTGGATGAGCTCAAAGATAGGGATGCAAGCGATGCCGGTAAGGGCAAGTGAATGCTTCGGAAGGCCATTGCTGACTGAGGCCATTTTCGTGCAGGTGAGCTTGGAAGTGTAGTTGAACAAGCTGAAGATCGGGGTGTGGTATACAGATTATCCCCCCTACGCCTGAAATGCCTTCAGTCTCTCGTCATTCCAGCTATTAAGCTGCGTCAGCAAGTCACATCAATGAGGAACTCAAGTCATTCCAAAAAACTCACTTCAAGAACTCGCCACTCAAGTCTTTCGAACCATCAATGACCAACTTTGCCATTACATGTCCAGGCTGATCCGGTCTCAGCATCGCGCCATCCTCTCTCATCTTCTTGAATCTCGCCGAGTCTGCTGGCTCCATCTTCGCAAAGTGCGTTGATGCCAGCGTATCTTGCATCTGTGTCGCAACCACACCCGGTCTAATGCTTATCGTAGTTATATCGGGTTCCTCTTTAGAAAGTGTCTTCGCGAGGTGATTCAATACAGCCTTCCCGGCACCATAACATCCCCATGCAGAAGTCCCTGAGACGGCAGCACCAGAGGATGTCAGTATAATACGGCCCTTGCTCTGCCGTAAGGCCGGTATTGCTGCTTTGACCTATGCTTGGTTAGCATTATGCAAAAGCGACACCGTAATGCAGTGCAGATCCTACCATAGCAATAGCAGAAAACACATTCAGATCAAACGCCTCCTTCCACTCATTCAAATCCGCATCCACAACCTTCTGCACAGGTTCCACGGCGCCGTGATTGACCACTAGGCCGTCGAGTCGTCCAAATCGCTGAATTGCTAGATCAACCGCTTTCTGTCCTAGAGTTAAATCGGTGAGATCGCCTGCCAGGATCTCGACGCGATCTTTGCCGGCTTTGGACTGGATTGCCTCGAGTGCGGATTGACCACGGGAGACGACTAAGAGATTGCATGATTGGGAGAGGAGATATTCGGAGATGGCTAGACCGATGCCTGGTAGTCTTTTTTTAGTATTTTATTGATGAAGGCTATGGGATGAAATGCGGCGGCGTACCTCGCGAGGCACCGGTTACGATGATGACTTTTGACATGCTTTTGCTTGGAGTTGTGGTTGTTGGTTTCTTAGGTTATTGAGCTTCTGAAGTTGATGTGAGATGATGCGCCGGAGATGTCGCCGAAGATTTACCAGATTTCAGCTTGTATACCTTACAGTTTTGTGTCCTCATATCCTCCCCCCTGATATCTTCTGATATAGTCCCGCCAGCTCGCAGAAAAATGACAGATACCGTAATAGTCGGTGCTGGCATCATCGGCGTTTCCACAGCCTACTACCTCTCTCTCCAGAACCCATCCTCTGCCTCTCGTATCCATCTCATCGACAACTCCCCCCGCCTATTCGCCTCCGCAAGTGGCTATGCCGCCGGCTTCCTCGCCTCAGATTGGTACTCCGCCCATGTCGCTCCCTTAGGCGCCCTCTCCTTCCGCCTCCACAAAGAACTAGCAGACGAGCACGACGGGCGTACACGCTGGAGCTACAGCAAAAGCACGGGCACCAGCCACATTCCGTCGAAGAAAACCAAGAAAAGTCATGACGCAGACTGGTTAGCGGCAGGCGGCAGTCGGGATCAAGCTGCTGGCGAACACGAGTTCACGACTGGTGATGGACCGGCTTGGTTGACGATGCAAGAGGGAGATCGGGTCGAGGTTATTAGCGAGGATGAGTCTGTGGCGCAGGTTGATCCGTTAAGGCTGTGCAAGTTTCTATTGGGAGAGAGTCTGGATAGAGGTGTGCGTGTGCATCAGCCAGCGGAGGTGACTGGGGTGAGTGTGGATGATGGGAGTGTGCTTAATGGTGTCAGGATCAAAGGCGAGGATGGCAAGGAATATGATGTTGATTGTAAGCGGATTGTGGTATGTGCGGGTGCGTGGACACCCGATGTATTCGCAAAGTTGTTTCCGGCGTCGAAACTCAAGGTCCCGGTATTGCCGTATGCGGGACATTCACTGGTTGTTAGGAGTCCGAGATGGACAAAGGAGCATGAGGATGCAGGGTGCCATGCGGTGTTTTCGACCGACTCGAGTGGATTTTCGCCAGAGATTTTTAATAGGATTGGAGGTGAGATATATATTGCTGGTCTCAATGATGCGGAACTGGAACTACCGGATATTGCTACTGATGCGCGTTCGGATGATGAGTCTGTTAAGAAGTTGAAGAAGGCGGCGGTTCGTATGCTTGGACTTCCGAATGGAGAGGATGATTTGGAGGTAGTGAGGGAGGGTTTGTGCTTCAGGCCTATCACGATCAAAGGCCCGCCAATTGTAAGCAGGGTTCAGGACGAGAAGTTGGGAGGTGGCATGAAGACGCTGGGTGGTGGCAAAGGTGGTGTATTTCTAGCAGTAGGACATGGACCTTGGGGAATCAGTCAGTCTCTGGGTACTGGCAAAGTACTAACGGAGCTGATTGAAGGACTGCCTACTTCTGCTAACATCAAAGCATTGGGTATATGATATGCGCAGCTGTTATTTTGGCTTGTTGGTTCACGTACTGCGCGTCACATTCCCGAGCCTCAACGGCCAGACTTCTGCGAGACAGATAATCCTAACGCAAAAGAAAAGAGGTGTGGAGAGTGCTGGAGAAGTTTGTGATTTGCAAATCTTACGACAACTACTCTCAATCTCAATCCGATCAATTCGAGATGTGAAAAATCGAGCGTAGTTTGAAGCGAAAACTTAACGACCTCGCTCGTCAATGTCTACAGCCAAGAAGATATTCCGTAGTTGGTTACACCAACTTCAATTGGAAACCAGCACCAGACTCTTCATCCTCTCTCGAAGCAAAGATGCCACTGAAATCTGCGGCTTCTCCTACAATCTTGGGAGCGTCACCACGCTTGGGCGCACTAGGACTTGCAGCGCGTCTTCGCTTTTCCTGCCCGGCCTTTGACGGAAATGTCGGAAACATGGCACTCGACTTTGGCCGGGGGTTCTCCTCAAAATAAGGATCTCCCAATATCTCCTTTGCTGTTGGTCGTCGTGCTGGATTCAGCGACAATAACGATGTCAACAGAGTCGCACCTGTCGTTGTCAAGAAGGGAAATCTGGCTCGAATGACTGCGCCAACATTCTGTTGCGTCCGAGGTAAGCGGAGCGATTTCGCATTAGGGAGACGTTTGAATCCAGGCCAGCTTTCTTCCGTCGGGACACCACAAAGCTCGAATACTTTCGACAACTGGTCAACCTCGTTTTTGCCTTGTAATAAGGGATTCTTGGTCAGAAGTTCTCCGAAAACGCAACCTATACTCCAGAGGTCGATTGCTCCATCATACGTATCTGCTCCTAGCAATAGCTCTGGAGCTCGATACCAAAGAGTGACTACGAGCTGAGTCATTTGAGGCGGCGGGTCACCGTAATACCTCGCCATACCGAAATCTGCCAGCTTTAGCTCCCCTCTATTATTCATGAGGATGTTTGAGGTCTTGATGTCCCTATGTAATATATGCAAATTGTGTAGGTGACACACCGCATCAGTCAATTGAAGCAACAACGTTTTTATCTCGGAAGCGGCAAATGGCTCTTGCATCTCTTCCTGCAGTGTCTTCAGGTCGTGCGGTTCAAAGTCCATGATGAGATAAACATCAGCGTCTGACTGTCCAATTACGACTTCGCGCAAATCGACAATGTGTTTGTGTCGTGCCTCCATCAAGCATTGTATTTCCCGCAATGCTGTTACTGGGAAACCTTGTGTCTCGCTATTGTCCATTCTGAAGTGCTTGACGGCTACGATCTCTCCAGTGTTGATATCTTTTTGTCGTGAAACAGTGCCATATGACCCTTCTTCAATGTGGTTGAGTCTTTCAAAGTTTGTGATGGAGCGGCAATTGGTCCAGCCTGATTGTGGGAATCTCAAGAGCCTCCTCTTTGGATTTGTAGTGTTTTGCTCTATCTTGTCAGACGCAGGACTGATCCTCCTCCTCTTGCTGGCCCTTTCTTGTACTCCATCCTCACTGTTCTCTGCTGCTGCTGCTGCTGCTGCTGCTGCTCTGGCTTTGTCTGCTTCTTCTTCTTCTTGCAATCGTCGTTGATGTGCTTCTTTCTCTAGCTTACGCGCTCTCTCTGCTTTCTCTGCCCGGAGTCGTTTCTTTGCTTCCTTTTCCTTTTTGAGTTGTGCTACTACTGCAGCATCCTCTTCCTCGTTCGCCCATCTAGAACTTCCTACTGCCATTTCGAGGGTTGTTGGCGAACCCGCGATCCAAAGGAGATATGTTGGGGGATTTCATCATCTAGAGTGTTTCATGATTGTTTTGGATTTTGAGCCGGGACGAACTCCGCAACGCATCAATGACGATCTGAAATTATACAATTGTCCCCAGCTTATTGCCATGTTTTATGATTGTAAGATGACTGTTTCAAGATCAATAGTACGATGTGTGCGACGAAGGACTGCAGCCTGTAGTCCGCGTGTTTCTTGCTCTGGTGTGCGCCAGCAATCCAATTCTGCCTCGGCGACACGACAATGGTCAACACCACTAGCCAAGAAGCTGGCTGAGGCCATCACAGTAGGATGAAAGCAAACTCAAAGACTCTCACAACACCGACCAATGACCCTCCTCCGTAGACGACCGGCCCCATCTCCCTCGCAAACTATATGCGCCAGTGTCTGACATCCCCCGATGGAGGCTACTACACCACAAGAACAACGGAAGGAACCGACCAGTTTGGAAAGACGGGAGATTTCATCACTTCACCAGAGATATCTCAGATATTCGGCGAACTGGTGGGCATCTGGTTCGTGGCGGAATGGATGCAACAAGGGAAGATGAGCTCCGGGTTGCAGATATTGGAACTTGGCCCAGGAAGGGGGACATTGATGGATGATGTGTTGAGAGTATGTGCTGAAAGACGCTCCGTGCAGGTGCTGTTTCGTCAAGAGACTGACTAGTGGCAATGGATAGACTATTGCAAACTTCAGGCCCATGGCCTCAGGAATCGACACAATATACCTCGTCGAAGCAAGTCCGATATTACGAGAAGCACAACGACGATTACTTTGTGGCGACTCACCTATGAAAGAACATCCTATGGGCCAACAGAGCACCTGCAAGCGCATACCAAGTGCGAAAGTCGTTTGGGTAGAAGACATAAAATTCATTCCCCGAGGTCTGTCTGCATACACGAGAATCCAACTCACAACGCACATACTGAATTCTATACCACCATCGAAGCCACCAACACCCCCTTCATAATCGCCCACGAATTCTTCGACGCCCTCCCCATCCACGCCTTCCAATCCATCCCCATCCCCATCCCACCCCGACAAAGCCTCACGCTCTCCACCACACAACCCTCCCCTCCCACTCGTCCCCCCACCCCAACCACCCGGAACGAATGGCGCGAACTCCTCGTCTCCCCCACCGCACCCCCCTCAATTCTCAACCCTCCCAAAACAGCCCCTCCCGAATTCGAACTCACCCTCGCAAAAGCCGGCACGCACCACAGCCGCCTCCTGCCCGCCCTCTCACCACGCTACGAAGCGCTTCTCCCTCGCGCCGGCTCCACCGTTGAAATCAGCCCGCAAACGCAAACAATCACCACCTACCTCACCGAACTCATCACGGGTACACCGCAAGTCACCTTACCACCACTGACCTCGTCATCACGCACAAACAGCCGCACGCGCACACCACCACAGATGCCAGCACCGATCACAAAGCCTGCACCCTCTGGCGCCGCGCTAATCATCGATTATGGCCCTTCCGATACAATTCCTATCAACAGTCTGAGGGGGATACGGGCGCACAAACTGACGAGTCCCTTCGAGGCGCCCGGAGAGGTTGACTTATCGGTTGATGTTGATTTTGGTGCGATTGTGGAGGTTGCGTTGGGGGCGAGTGAGAAGGTGGAAGTGCATGGGCCTGTTGAGCAGGGAGATTGGTTGGAGGGGATGGGTGGGAGGGAGCGGTTGGAGGCTTTGGTTGGGAAGGCTGGTGTGGGAATGGGAGATGGCATGGTGGAGAAGGAGGAAGTGGTCAAGAGGTTGAAGGAAGGGTGGGAGAGGTTGACGGGGAGAGGGAGTGATGGGATGGGGAGGTTGTATAAGGTTTTGGCTGTTGTGCCTGAGAGGGGTGGGAAAAGACCTGTTGGGTTTGGTGGCGATGTTTGAGGTGGTGAGAGACACGTCCTCGTCGGAATTCATGGTCTAGGACCGCTATAGAGTACATCTACTAAATTTTAAAAGGTCTTAGCCACTCTTCACAGCCGTCGCAGCATCTGTCCTGACCCAAGAATTCTGACAACGACCGTGGAGATGGAGAATGGAGGACGCAGTACCGTCCTGCTGACTACTACCGGCATCGCATCTTCCTACAAGCCACCAACCAGAGCTCCTAACCTAGTCTTATGGAAGTTTTCAACTCGCGCCAGCTACTACTAGAGAGGATATACTCCACTCGCATCACTCACACAGGTTTCTGCGCATATTCGCGAAAGACAAACAGTTATGAGCAACGTGATGCACTGTCTATCTACGGACGAAAACATCGCAGTAGCTGCACCTGCCTCGTACAGAAATTAAAACTGTTACGCCCCACCATATTCAGCTATCTTCTCATCACTTATATATCTATCCCTCCACCTAGCATCAACCACAACACCATCCCGTCCTCTCGGAGCCTCATTCAGCTCGACATGCCTCTCACCCTCACACTTACATCCATCCTCGCACTATACACCCCAAACCCTCCCACCACAAACATCCCAGTCAGATACTCGCACATGCATCCAGAACCACCAGAACATGGAAAAGCATTGGATCCTCGACTGCTCAGTTAGTCGATCTCCTCCAAGGTTCCTTGTTTTCGCATGCTTCTGCGTAGCTTGTCTAAGTCCTGGATCTTGTGAGTCGAGTGGTGTACTGTGCGGGTGTTTGTGCGTGTGAGGGGTGCTTTTGGCTGTTGGATTTATAGATGGAGTGAAGGCTGAGAGAGTGTAGTGTGTTGCTGAAGGTGGGCGGCGACGGATTGGTGACTGGTGGGCTGTTGAGATTGATGAGGGGTATACTGTGCTGTGTTTGTGCCGTGCCGTGGTGCTGTGATGGTCTCCGGCGTCTTGCGTGATTTCGGCCAATACTGCTCAGAGTGAGTGGAATAAAAGATGTCCTATTTCCCTCGAATCTAACTCAGGACCGCCTCTTCACTTCTGTGTTGAGTGAGAGAGCTTGCCGAGATGACGTACGAGGTAGGTGCTTGGTGTACTTGTAGTTGTTGCTTGTAGTATATGTATAGATCTTGCGCTTTCCATGGTTTGGATCTGGTGCAGTCGAGGGCTGTGCGGTGGCAGCGTGGGTACCTAGATGGATCAATATGTCTGCCGTGTCCGAAGTGTATGAAGGTAGAAATGAATGATTGCCAAGCGAGTCTCACACCTTCCGTCCATTACAGCTCCTGTCAGCTTCTTCTTCGTACGTCGCGCAGTGGCGTTCCTACGATGACCACCCGTCAGCAAGGTCTAATGATGGCTCGTCCCGCATGGCTGATGTTATGCTCCAGATAAGGCCACCGTCGAGTCGACAGGACAAGCCATGAACACCACCATGACACGATAGTGTTACGAACTTGCCAGCAGACGCAGCAACAAAAGCAGCAGGATTGATCTAAGCCAGTGCCTCTTACAGCAAACGCTGCGGTTGTGACTATATGTTCTGCTGTCCTGAGAAGTTGACGACAGTGAAGGTGTGGTGGTTGAAAATGTGAACCATCTCAAACGGGCAATAGACATCACGAACAATTAGCCGATAGTACTGCACTTTGTTCTTTGTTCGAAATTCAACTTTCCTGTCAGCGGCATAAGATGTGAGTTTCTACCTTTGCTGCGCGATGTCCGCACAGAATACTAAGTTTGGTTCAGAGAGAGGTGGATTGATTGGGGTTGCTAAGTGAGCTCCATGCCCCATTGACAACACCAAATAGACACTTGAAGCAAACCGTATGACAAAAGTCGTGTGTTGCCTCCTCCTTGCCATTGTGGAGGATGGAGTGCAGTGTGTAGGGAAGGTACATATGATGACTAGAATGGTTGGTTGAGTGAGTGAGCAGCCAGCCCGATGAGCTAGCTTGGAGTACTAGAGTGTCAGCGTTTAGCGAATGATCTTGGTAACGGATTGTTTGTGAGGTGAATGAAGAAGACCATGATTGTCCTGTATCTTGTTCTAATATTACGTCTATGTTCACGTCGCTGTTCATGACTGACTTGGCTCCCGTTCCTGTTGATATCCATTGAAACTAACATCACCCTAGCTTTTGTGTTCAACCCCATCTAACAGATAGGATGCGACTTTTCATGCTTTCCCTGCAGACTATGATCATCCTTGTGGTGTCCCTTCTCAATACTTTCGCTCTTGGGCACTTTGCTCTGCTTCTTCGCCTGCCTCTTTCTTGACTCTTCATGCTCCTTGGGATCAACAGTCTTCAGCTCATCCATGATCATCTTGAAATCCTTGATCAACGCATCACACCTCGATCTGCTAAAGTCCTCACGCACAACCACACGCATCATCTTCAGCTTCTCAGAGTGAGGTGCCATGGTGTATGCAGGCACGACCCAACCGCGCTGACGTAGCTCGTGAGCAATGGCAAACTCGTCATGCTTGAAGTCGAGCTTTGGGTCGATGCGAAAGGCAACAAGCGGAAGCCCTTTGCCGCCTCCTTGAGACATCATGATGAAGCCGAGGGATTCGAGGGCAGCGGAAAGGTAGTCTGCAGTGTGGGTGAGGTTGGTCATGATGCCACGGTATCCGCGCTTGCCCAAGCGGATGAGCTGGTAGTACTGTGCGATGATTTGGGAAGCACCTTTGCTGAAGTTGAGGGTGAATGAGGCTTGGTCTGCACCAAGGTAGTTGATGTTGAAGATGAGCTCTTTGGGAAGGTACTCTGGATCGCGCCAGACGACCCAACCAACACCAGGGTAAACGAGACCGTACTTGTGGCCAGAAACGTTGATACTGATGACGCGAGGGAGCTTGAAGTCCCATTCGAGCTCGGGGTAGACGAATGGCGCTACAAAGCCACCAGATGCCGCATCAACGTGGATGTAACAGTCGGAGTTGCGCTCTTCCAGGAGATCATTGATGGCCTTGATATCTTCGTACTCGCCAGTGTAGGTCAGTCCAAGGATAGCGCAGATACCAATGGTGTTTTCATCCACGAGATCGACGGCTTGCTTGGGATCCATGACATAGCGGTCTGGTGTACAGTAGACGTACTTTTCCTCAATGTCAAAGTAGCGAGCTGCTTTCTCCCAGCAGACTTGGACGGCGGAGTTCATGATGATGTTGGGCTTGTCGTGGGGCTTGCCTGCTGCCTTGCGCTTGTTCTGCCATCTCTTCTTCATTGCTAGGACTGCTAACATGATTGCTTCGGAGCTTCCGATTGTGCCGGTGCCCATGGGTTGAGCATCGTCGTGGGTAGGACAGTTGAAAAGACGGGCGATCATGTTGACACATCGGTTCTATGGGGAAGAAAGTCAGCACAGTGTATAGTGTGGTAGTTTGTTCGTACTTACCTGGATGTCAGCAGACATTGGGTATTCCTGGACGGCCATTAGCAAAGTCAATCATGTCAAGTATGATTGGTGACTGTCTACCTCATAATCGATAAAGTTCTTGGAGAATGCGTCAGCCATAAGCTTCTCTGCTTCCTCTTCCTGTTTATAGTTAGACGCTATATGAAATACAATGATGACGGGCACGAAATCACCATGTAAGTTGTGACAAAGGAGGCCAAGCTGTATTGCACATTAGCCAGCGCCGAAGCTATAGAAACAAAGCAAGCTTACTTGAGAGTGGGAGTGCCATCCAGAGTGAGATCATCCCTAGTATTGTCAGATAACTGTGGTTCACCAACAGCATACCTTTCACATACTTGATCAGTCTGTATGCCACTGCGGCTGGCATCTCCTCTTCGGGCATCTCGTCCTTGGGCAGATCCTGGGCGCCGGTCAGTACGGAATACTACCAGTCTCGTTCATGCGAGCATCTCTTACCTGACCAGCATAGCTACTTCCATAAACAGTTGTGTTTGCTGTATCAGGTTCACGCTTCATCTCCAGTCCTGGAATGACGGAGGAAGCCTTGCGCTCCTTGTCGGACCTCACAGTAGCTAGGTGAACCATCGTGAGGGGATTGGAGGGGGTTGTTGGTGGTGAATTATGTTATGGCGGAGGGATGAGACGGAAAGAAAAAGGATGAGATTCCCTAAGGGGGGGGAATGCATCTCAATAAACAAGCTCAAAGCTTGGCCGGGACGTGCGGGGTGATCCCCTAGAATACGTCACCAAAAACGTGGCCTTAGGATTGGCGAAAATCGCGCGGTAAAGGTAAGCTAAGATTGTGCTACGCTAAAGCCAAGGCGCGGCATGCAATATAGTGTAGACCTTCTCCGACCTCTTCATCGTCCCATGTAACCCGGTCTGCGGGCAAGAGCTCGTGCTCACAGCTTGAAGCAAATATAAATCGTCATGCTACAGTGCGCTCTCTTAGTCGTTGCAGCCATGGCATTATTAGTGTTCATAACATCGTCCTTCCATAAACACCATGCTTGAAAGAGTTGATCCGAAAAGAAAGAAAAGAAGTGTTGCCATATGTCCCAATGGTCTTGATCCGTCAAATGATATTGGCAATGTTCATGCGTTCATTGCCTCCGGGACTAAATGCTGTATTGGGTGTTGAATGTCTCCCTGCAGCGTCCGACTGTGCGACAGACTGCATGCTCTGCGATCTGCCGTGCTGAAAAGGTGGAAGCGGACGTTGACGTTGTTGTTCGTGTCGCAATTCTCTCAGAAGTGCTTCTACACGCTGCCACTCTCCACCAAATGCAAACGCGCCACTTTGGCCTGGCGGCGCATCTTCAGGGCTCGCGAGAGGTGTAGTATCCACAGAGTATGATCCCGGAAGCTCTCGTGATGGTGACTCAGCTTCTGTCCAAATCCACGAGCCTCTAGCATCTTCCTGTAGATCGCCACTGGCGTAAGCGAGCATTTCCTCGTCTTGCTCCAGCATGTGTCTCTCGCCTTGTCCATTCCGTACCCGATCAGTGAGGCGCTCGAGGAAGAAAATAAGATACTTTGCGCACGCTACGTTGATCTTGCGAAGGTCTGCAATAGCCGCGCCGACTCGCGCGCAAGTCAAGGCACCATTGAAGTCTAGTGCCAGTGCAAGTACCAATATGCATCGCCATAGATGGGTGCAGACTAAGGACGGAGTTGAGGATCGAACGCGAAGCTCCCATGGAAGGTTCGCTCGGCCGGGTTCCGTGAAAGGTTGTGGTATAGTAGGCGCCTGCTGCAAACTGCGGTTGATGAGGCGAACGCTAATTTGAGCTGCGCCAGCGCAGGCATTCAGGGCTACTCGACATTCCTCTGCTGAGCATAGAGGGGATAAGTTCTGCCGATGCAGCATGATCCTGGCATTCGGCAAGGCCATGGTGACGCGGAACATGTAGGGATCAAGATAAGTGGTGGAGTAATGCTGGAGTGATTCTGGCATTGCATTTTCGCATGAAGCGAAGATGTTTTCGAAACTTTCGAGAGTCGTTGGTGGTACTGGTCGAAGTTTGATGGCTCTACGGAGCTCATCGTAATGCCTGACCAGGGGCATGTTGATCTCCACTGGACTGGGCGAGAAGTGTCCAAATGTAGGTGGCAACATGCTTGGTTGTACTGGATATTGAGGATGTGGCATGCTTGAATCGCAATCCTCGTCCTTGATGAGTGTTGGTCGCGACAGTTCAAGCGATAAGAGTCTGTACAACGATCAGCGATTGTTCTTGCATGTTGTTACAGTATCAGTCCTTACCTTTCCCAGAGATAGATAGCCCACCACACACGCCGCCTGGTTTCTATCTCCACCGAATAGTTTACTCTTGTCTCGTCTTGCAAGCCTATTTCCGTGCCGAAAGATACAGCCAAAGACAGCCAGGTCCAGCCCGTCGATCTCATATTCTGTTCCACATAGTAGACGCTAACCAACAATGCTGCCCGGCAGTGATCGATTGTGAGCTCGTCCGTCCAGCCTTGCATCTGGCGTAGAGCTTCTTGCAGATACAACTCGCCATCGCTGCCTGCTTCTGAAGGAGACGCTACAGATTGTCCTTGTCGTGGTAGTGCCCCAATGGCGAACATGGCGAACAGCAGTGCCGCCCACGGCCGAGAGGTGTTAATCAGACTGCCTGCTTTGTATACAGCTTCGTAGTCGTCCAGGAATGATGGCCAATGAAGGACTGGTGAGTACTGGCAGAATGTGTCGTGGCAAGTAGCCACAAGATGATCGGCGACATGCTTTGTTGGAAGACGTGGCATATCCTTGAGAGCGTCAATGAAGGACTTCGGAGTCGATCTGTGTGCTGGTGGTGGTTTGAAGATGCCACGAGAATATCGTAGGATGTTTTTTCGAGCTTGATCGTACCTGGTCGATCTCTGCATCGGTCGGTCGAAAACTGGGCTTGGTTGGAGAGAGGCAATAGACGTTGCAGTTATTGGTCTCTGTACGTCCTGGTCCATGGGATCACTTGGCTGAGTTAAAGACCTTAGCTTCTCGTTCTCACGTTTTGCTAACTGGAGTTGGCGTTCAAGGTCTTGAACTTGTCTGTGTCCTGCATTAGCCAGCGTTGTTATCAATGGATCTGCCATGATTACTTGATAGACGACATTCGCCTGTTCGTCTCTTTCGTGAATTGGCACTTTACGCTTCTGCTGGCGCATTCAGAACAGCTCATGGTGTCGGTTGCATCGCACTATGGAAAGCATGAGCTCCGGATTAATAGCATAGGCTCGGGTAACTCACTTTGACCTTTCGTTCGCGGCATGCATCACAGCTAGGATCTTTCCTTCTCTGCCTGAAAATCCGCTTCTGTCCAGCCGTGATGCTGGGTGAGGGATACTGTGCTGACATTCCGGGCACGATCATACTAGGTTCGGGAATCATCTGGTCACCGTAACTAGGAGGGGGACCTCTACCGCCTTGAGAGTCGAGGCTGAGAGCATGTGGGCGACGATAGGTAAGTTCCTGCTGATGTGGTTGAGCCATGCTTGGCAGATGAGGTGGCGGTGGTGGAGGTGGCAACTTCATCTGGTTTGATCTCTGTGGTTGCGCCCATGATGGCTGAGGGAACTCTGAACTTCCCACATACGCAGGCATCTGATGGACGTTCTGACGGGGCTGCTCCGAAGGATGGCCTATGGGTTGAGGTTGGGAGGTAGGAAATTGATAGAAACGACCATGTCTCGGTAAGTCCTGCGGGTGTGATGGCGCGTCTCGTCTGTACTCGTCACCCATCTCAGACCATTTGTTTGTCGAAATCTGTCTCAGAGATGTTGTGTTTGCGGAGCCGCCCTGTGTTAGTGGACGTCGACCTATGCTCTATTTGGTCGAATGAACAATATGTGCTGTAGTACTGGTCTGTATTGGATACACCGATGCTGACATTATAGCTCAGAGCAGTAGGCCCAGAACATTCGATAGACTCGGTTGTTTGATGAAAAGGAGGAGGTTGACAAGCACGAAATGGAAATGGAATGGATCGAGAATAGACGAGATAGATTCTGATGAGAGAGAGAGAGTCTGTTGGTTGGGAAGAGAGAGATGTCGAGTATTGAGTTTACAAGTGAGGTTGTGAGTTAGCGATTCAAGGTGTATCGGTTAGAGACTCTTCGCGTGTATAGACAGAGTTGTGGTGGGGTGATTTGGTTGAGGATTTAGCTGCGGATATTACACTTCCAGAGTCTGCCAGCGACGTCTAGTAGTAGCTCAGCGGTCAGTATGCAAAGGAGTGAATATTGTGATGTAGTTTCAAACAATCCAGATCATAGACGAGGCACAGGCAGATGCAGAGGCCAAAACAGAAAGAAAGAAAGATGGAAGTTGAAGGAGAGCCATCGGTAAGTATATTCCCCGCGTATGACACCCTCTCTACACGCCGCAAAGGACGGCGCGGAGAGGAAGACTCAAGGCGTTTGCACGAGTGGCTGATATACACATCATAAGCTCCCGCATGGGGCTGGCGGTCTTCCATGGCGTTTGACCTATCGAAAGCCGCAAAGAGCAAGACCCAGTCAAAGCACACACTTTACAGAGATGAACAGCAGTCAGGCCGATCACTGCAAGTCCGACAACAACGATGATGGCGTGAAATGAGGCTGAAGAAAGTCGAGGAAGGATGAGCCATACAGAGCCGCATCCTGGTCTTGCATGCACGGCCCCAATCTCACCGACACCTAAACCTATGTATGGCGGTTTACAGATGTTAACGGCTTTTCACTCTGCTGTATCTATTCTGAGACAAACGTTTCAGACGGCGTTTCAGGCTGTCGTTGTCCTCGGCTTCGTTGCAAATGTCACCACCATCGTCTGTCCTTTGTGTTGTCAAATTCACTGCCTGATGCCCTCACGTTTACGGAGTCGCGTGCAATTCCCAAGCCACAATCAGTAAGAGAAGCAAGGGTAACAAGACATTATGGATAAATATGCTCTTCACTAGGTAATCAGAATAACGTATTTATGGCTAGCCTGATGCTATAGGGTTCCTGCGCCGACCGTTTCGATGCGTCACGCTTGCAGCTGCATCTTCACACCGGCTCTTTGGAAGAACGGAAGAACTAGACTGTATATGACTAGTTGTTTGCGCTTTGGCATCCAACGTCTCCGTCTGGCTCTTTATGAAGACTCGCCTCACAAGCGGGTAATCATCAAAGCCAGAAAGCCAGATGTCGAAGTTGAGAGAGAACAACGCAAACACCCGCAACGAGTGAAGTTAAAAATGGCTGACTCATGCCGGTAGGAGGGGCCGCGACGTCAAAGAAAAAGGTGCCAAGCAACGACCGTCTTCAACCTAAATCTCTCCATCTGCACCTGCACTGCCCCAACACACACCACGACCGTGGATGCGGTATATGTAAGCGACAACGTCAACGAGTATGCCTTACGCCTGCAAGATGATGCTTCTAGCTTGTGATCTTCATTCCACAAACTCTATCCTGAAGGATGTTGATGTTCATATATGTTAGAAGTGATCCGACTCGCATGTATCGATGTTCTTAGCTGCATGCTACATTGTACAAATACTTAAGTACTCTCTGTTTGGCTGATTCTTGAAACTCCCCTAAAAGGTGATCAGTCGATCCTACTGGCGAGGTGCAACTACAACCGCACCAAACCACATGCCCAGTTGTCCGCCGGCAAACTTACACGACTTCGCGCATTATGTTCACATGAATATCTTGCTTTCACGCTATCTGGTAAAAGGAAACACCAAAAGCCCCACGGCATCACTGGAAGCTAGCGCGATGACAGCCGTGCGCTTAGAGATGTTGGCTAGCCGCCGAAAGCTAGAGTCTGAACGCGTGAAGAGATCTTGGTTTGCCACGACTTTTGATGGATCAAGATCAAAGCCACGCTACGATGGTCGATTGTCCAGTGTTCTTTCGCGATTACCATTGTCTTCTTCTAGATGCGCCACCAACACTCAGTATGAAACATGGAGTAAAAGCTGGTGAATACAGGTGCGACTATGAGCTCCTCTGCTACAAATATCCTCATTCTACCATTACTGCTCAATCCCGGACATGTCGAAGATGGACGACCAACAAGTTGCAAAGATGACAAAGGATGAGATGTAGTCGGAAACAGTAAGCGCCGTCCCCCGACCTCCACAGTCTCGTTGTGGTTCGGGAAACGGCAGAACCGTTACAGAGCTTGTGACATTCTCTTTCTAAAGAAACCCTCCTTTCGTCTTCTTACTCGACGCCTCTTTCTGCACCTTGCTTCGTTGTCTTCGCCTGGCTTGCGCCGCTTTGTCATTGTGCGGCTGGCGTTCAGGCTATAACCGACATAGCCGCAGTTGCCGACCTCTGCCGCGTCATGCTGGTTTTGTGATCAATCCTATGCATGCACATGCACATCTAGTATGCATCGGGGAGATCTCGGACAGAGAAGCGAGAGTGATATCAAAACCTCGATCTGCTATAGGATTTGATCCAGTCTTTACTAGCTCGCTTTAAATGCTCCAAGCGGATCATTAAGGTATGGCATGCATATCTGTCCGTGCGGACCTCTAGTCAATGACACACATGCAAACCCACAACTACTCATCTCCTTTCAATTTCTGGACTCATAGTCGAATCAATTGCCAGAGACGTGTTAGCCTACGATCCATCGTGGGTTCGGTTACAGTCCAGGTATCTTCTGTTCTCACAAGACATAAGACAGTACCGCCAAATCATAAAGCAAACCTGAAGCACGCTTGAAACCACACGATATAAACCTTACCCTACGACGATCTCTTCGGCCACTTCCGATCAGAAAATGCTCTTAGTTACGATTACGTTGATATGCTAACAATGATCGAGTTATTCTTTTAAAATCTTGTTCTCTTGCAAAGTGACAACGTTGCCTCTTTTGTCGTGCAAGAAGCGATATCTGCTCTAGTTGAAAGAAGAAAAACAAGACTTTCACAGACTATTCTTATTTTAAACCACCATCCTACTCACTCAACACCACCAAAATGTGCCACTCACCCCTCCACCCTTTCCTCCACGCTCTACCCAAATGTGAGCACCACATCCACATCGAAGGCTCTCTCCAACCGAGCACCCTGTTCACCCTCGCCGCCCGCAACAACATCAGCCTTCCCACCAACGACTCCGCCTTCTCCTCCGCAACAACGCTGCTCGCCCGCTACGACCACTTCACAGACCTAGATGACTTTCTCCACTACTATTACTTAGGCATGTCCTGCCTCATCACCCAGGCGGATTTCCACGACCTGGGCTACACATACTTACAAAAAGCTCACGCCGACGGCGTCGTGCACACCGAAATCTTCTTCGACCCGCAAGCCCACGTCTCCCGCGGCGTGACTTTCGACACTGTCATCGCCGGATTGCGGGAGGCGTGCGAAAAGGCCGAAAAGGACTTTGGCATCACGAGTTTACTGATTTGCTGTTTTTTGAGACATGCGCCTGTCGTGGAGGCGGAGGAGTTGTATCATTCCGAAGCTGTGCAGAAGGCAGTCAGGGAGGGGAGAATAACGGGTATTGGACTTGATAGTTCCGAGGCTGGATTCCCGCCTGAGCTGTTTGCGCATCTCTGGGCTGAGGCACAAGCGCAGGGTTTGCGTGTGACAATGCATGCGGGTGAAGAAGGCCCGACGGGCGCGCAGAACGTCGCGACTGCTCTCTTCAACATTGGCTGCGAACGTGTCGATCACGGACGCCTAATTGTGCATGATGAAGCATTAATGCGCCGCGTCGCCGAGAAAGGAAGTCTACTGACATTATGTCCACTCAGCAATGTTGCATTACGAGGCGTTAAGAGCGTGGCCGGAGTCCCGGTGAAGAAGTTTTTGGAAATGGGAGTCAAGTTCAGCATTAACAGCGATGATCCGGCGTATTTTGGAGGCTTTATTCTGGATAATTATTGTGCGGTGCAGGAGGCGCATGGGCTGGAGAAGAAAGAGTGGATCGAGATTTGTAGGAGTGCGATTGAAGGGAGTTGGTGTGGGAGAGCGAGGAAGGATGAGATGGTGAGATTGTTGGAGGAGGTTGAGAGGAGGTTTGCTTAGATGGAAAGGGTGTGGATCCGTGGGGAAGGACACTCAAGGATGTACGATGACACTTTCGTTTTACCGGTTCCTCCTTTGGCTGCTTTTGCTGCCGTGGCGGGTGCAATGGAAAATCGTCAGTATGAGAGCTGCTGTTCTGGAGGACTATCCGAGTGGCCTGGTCAATCTCCTCCACCAAACACACTTCAATACCGGCAGAGTCGCCGCTGGCCAGTCATCATCAGGCAGGAAGAGCAGGACTCTGAGGAGGTCGTACACTTGCCAACCATCCCGTCAACTGCCCACGCCCACCGCGTCCGGCCACTAGCACAGACCTCATTCAATCCTCCACTACGTCGAGCGGATCCAATTACATCGTGCTATGAAACCGTTGCATTCGAATACCAAGATTCTCTTCCCAGATTTAATTCCTTTGGCGATACTCAATTACTTATATCAGCCAACTACATTACGACACCTTCTTTCTTCACTTCATCAGCTTGTTGCACTCAGATCCCGAGTCGAACAAAGCTCACAAGGAAACAGAAACAACAGAACGGCACATAAGCGGTCAATCTTATTTTCGCAACTCGAAGGGCAAAAGAAGATCGAACACAAATATTCACCATCAATTTTTCCGACCAGCAAAAGTGAGCGGGTAAGCGAGCGAGCAACAACTCGACCGTTCTTCAGGAATAGTTTTCAAAGTTTTGAACGCATTCACAACTGGTGACTGTCACCACGAGTTTCGAAAAGCTGACGAGCACTGACTTTGCTATTTCACACTCTAAACTTCTGCATAACCACCGCCAGCAAGTAGGTGGGGAGAATCGTGTCTTATCAAAGGAAGATCAGTACATCTGACCAACATGGAGGAGAATAGGTCAAATGACAATCATCACTCATCTAAAAACATCACAAACTCAACATCCTTCCTTTCCTCGACCCCTGTACAAACTCACCCATCAAACTCATGACACACCCTAAGCCCCCTATTCACCATCAACCTAATCACATCTCTCGCGGCATCCTCCTCTCCCAATCCCACCAACACCTCCACTCCCCTCATATACCACACTTTAACCCACGGCAAGCACTGCAGTCCTCTATGCACCACAGTCTTGACTCTCTGCACACCTTCATCCCTCGACACCATTTCCGACGATGGATTCGCGAGCAGATTCAGCTCAAAGTCCAAGTACATTGACCATATAGTGCCGTTATGCTTACATTGCTTATCCGCAATCGCACGCTCAAATGCCGCACGGACGGCATGACGAGTTGACCCTGCAGCAGCAGAGGCAGCTCTTTTCAATTCGGTTTCGATTGCAAAGACGTTGATGATCAGGGCAGAGCTTCCGTCATCCTTGGCGGTGCTTATACTGGGACGTTGACTCAAGATATCGCGGGTGATTTGTCGCACTCGGTCGTCAAGACGGTTCCTTGCTTCAGTTTCCGCGTAAAGGGAGAGAAAAGTTGTGTTGGAAGGAAAGCTGGCAATGCTATTCTGGAGCGCAGATCTGATAATAGCTGGAACGTATGAAGTTGGTTGTGATAGAAGGACGTGATGCTCAACGAGTGCAGCTTGAGACTGATGGACTGCTTCGATGGCTGAGGTGAATGAAGGACCGTAGGAGCTGAGGATGGCGATTTGCGTGGCGAAAGCTTCGAGGGCGGTAGAGATGTTGCGAGAGGATGACATGTAGTAGAGAAGACAAAGACATGTGCTGTGGAGTGCTGCATGGATGTTGCGAAACTGGTCCAGAGCAGATTGTCTACCAGTGTTGAAGTAATGTTCGGCGACAGTAATGTCCTCGCCTGGCTCGTCTTGATATGCTCCTGTCTTGGTAACTGACAGAAGGTGCTGCCATGCCTCTTCATACATGCGAGCGCTTATAGCTTCCCAAACTAGCGTGTGCCAGAGATGTACTAAATCAAATCGAGATTTCTCGTCAAAATCGTTGGACATACTTATCGCAGCTCGAATAGCCTTCGTGCCCTTGTCTTGATGTTCCGCGCGTATCTCAATAAGACCATATACATTATACAGACGCAAGCACGAGGGAGACGATTTGATCAACAACTTGACCTCTTTTCGTACGACCGACGGCTTTTCACATAGTGTAAACGCCAAGTAATATTCAGCGAGATCTGTCCAATCAGGATGTAGTGACACCAGAGCTTTTAGCACAGACAAAACGAAATTAGGAAGTTGAGAATGTCCTCTTCTGCAAACATGGTGAGGCGTGAAAGCCCCACCTTTCGCGAAGAGCGTTTGAGTGATAGTCTGGAAATGCGGGAGAGCGGGTCGATTATGTGTCGCCTGACCACGTTTGTTACACAACTTGCAAAGAGACGTTCGGTTATCAAGATTTTCGAAGCGGAGGAATTGATCGGAGGCAAGGTCCATGACTTGCTCACCAGCCAATGGTGGCAGCTGCATGAAGCGAAGGAAGGCGTTGACGAGGTCGCTTGGAAAGCGGTCATAAGACAGGTGAAGCAAGAATGGACGAATGTCGTCGAACAGAACAATGTGATATAAATCGTCGTCATCTTCTTGATCGATCACAGTTCCTGGCAATACTTTCTGCATAGTCGTTCTCTCTTCCTGTCGAAGCCAATTGCTGACTGTCTCGTTGTGTGACTGCTTCTCGAGAGCTTCAGAACTAGCTTGCCGATGTTTCTCTGCAGTTGGATCTGATCGGCCTTCGAGCTTTAAGGAGACTGAGATCTCAACATCGCCAAAGCGTGGTTTCTCGCTGTCCCAAAATCGTTCGAAATCGTCCAATTTGGCTTGCCAATCGGCTGTGCCGATATTATTGCTACCAGCTGAGCAGTGGAGTTCGAAGAGTACTTGCCATATCGCAATAGCATGTTCTCGAAAACCAGCTTGGGACATGAAAGCTGTGGTGCGTAGAATAGCATGTATAGCTCGCCTGTCGTGAACCCCATTCCCTGGGAAAGCAGCGAAATAGTCAATGCATTTTTCGCGACATTCATTATAGTCGAATCGAGTAGACTCGGTTTGTGAATGTTCAAGAAATCTTTGCCGGAGACGTAAATATCCAGGGTTATCAAGGATGACCTGCTGCCACTTTGCTTCCAGTTTTGCACTCTCGAGCACCAGTTCTGACTCGACCATCATCCCAATCAACAAATGCTCACGCTGTGGATCTGTCTTCGCGATTGCGCTTAGCGCTTTCTGATAGATGGACAGTCTGACCTCGGCAAGACTATGCTGTTCGTCACGTGGCAGCTTGAATTCTTCTATCTCGCGTCCTTGATGAGCCCAGGTGTTCTGAAAGTCTATATACTGTAGCCAGGCGTTGACATCAGCAGGCTCGTCCTTGACAAGTCTAGCAAGGCGAATCTTTTTTGCTCTGAGGACCGTGCTGGCATCATCGGCAGAGTTCACCGGATTGTTTTCTTCTGAGCCTTCAGATACCTCACTACTGCTGGATTCCATAGAGTCGTCAGCAGCTCTGTCTGTCAACAGATGCGAAACTACATCACGAGACAAGCGTCTTCGTTTCTTGCCGTGCTTCAACGTGATGAAATCTGCTTGATTCTCTGCCAAGTTGTCTTGACCAGGACTTGGTGTGACCAGCGAAACTTCTTTTCGCAGCTCTTGCTTGTCTTTCGCACTCAATGATGCCAGCAAGCTACGCCTTTGCCCTCTATCTTGCTCGAATGTTCCTCGGTCTCCTAGGAGTTTCCGCACGGATGGTTCTCTATAGGTTGGCACTTTGTATTTCTCGTTGCAGCCATATTTGAGGTTATTGATATCACCACGTCTGTCAATGACAAAGAGGTCACAAGTCAAGTCGTCGTCGTAGTCATGTTCCTCTTGTGCTATCGGAGCTGGAGTTGGATCATGTTGGCGATGTTCTTTGCGGGATGGTGACCGTCGGTCGTGACGACCATGATGCTCATGGCGATGGTTGGCTCGATGGCGGCGATGCCCGCTCGAGACGTCTTTCTCGTTCTCGCGATTGCCTCTGTGCTCTTTCCTGTGCTCTTTCTCTATATCTTTCTCTTTCGATGCTGCTGGTAATGGTGTAGCTGTTACTGGAGCAGTCTTGGGACGGAAGCTCGAGAATTTTGGGGGACCCTGCATCTTAGATTCGCGGCATGGATGCTGAGATGAGGAAGATTTGCTCACCTTTGCTACATGGATGAATGTGTTGCTATTGTCCTATTGATGGTTGTACACAACGATGGTCATCATCAAGACGGAGTTCTCCTCCGTGCCAAGCATATACCTCGCAGCTCGACGTCAATAGCAGAAACCATTGACATCCCTGTCCGTCACAGCAGGTCACGTAGCACCACATTCTTGCTCTCATTCCGGTTGGTGAGCATGACCGCGGCTTCATGCACTAGTCCATGCCATCAAATCATTGCATCACCATGAAACGTGCATGAGGAAAGACGAGGGATTGTTTGAAACTGATATTGTCTGCGGTTGAAGACCTAAACACATGACTCCAAGAAAAACACCTAATCAATTATCTCCCAAAACCGTTCCGTCCTCCATACCTAGTCTGCGCAGAGTTCCGGGACTCGCACATTCAGTTTCTTTCCACCCTCTGTTCCTTCTCAAGCATTGTCATCTTTCACCATTCTTCCTTTCACTCTCCGCCCTGGTGGTAGGAATAGAGGAAGTCCTGGAAGTGCTGCAGGCTCGCTACCAACGTCTCCGTGTCTCGTGTTGTTAAGCTTTTCAAGTAATCCGGCTGGTAGTAGCCCCGTCTTATCAAGATCTTCAAGTACATCGGGTGGTAGTATGGGAAGTCCTGGCAGATTGTAATCAACAAGACCGTGTCCCGTGTTGTTGGGCTTCACTGCCTCAGTTGATAGCGTGGGAAGCGCTGTCAAGTTACTAAAGGAAGTCAGTCAGACATGTTCGTGGAGAGTGCTGGGAATCATCAAAGGTCTTTCGGGAATGCCTCTTTGTGATAGATCCCGAACAAGACTTGATAGAGATATAGAACGGGAATACAAAGAGCGTGAAGGAAGAAATAGATTGTGTAGAGTGCTGTAATTTATGAAAGGTCCTTCGGGAATGCCTCTTCGTGATAGATCCGAACAAGACTTGACAAAGATATGGAACAGGAAAATAAAGAACGGGAAGGAAGAAAATGCTTGTGTAGAGTGCTGAGATATGATGAATCAAAGAGGACTTACAATTTGTCACAGAGAGGGCCTGCCCAAGTGCCTGCCATCGCGCAGAAGGAGGTCATGTTGAGCTCATGAGTCTGGGTGGAGACAATAGGCATGGCATTGCCGAGTCCAAACATCATGGCGACGACATAAGCGGCGACAGTCTTCTTGAACATGTTGGTGTTATGTATGAGGTTTTGTAAAGTGTTAATTGGTGTTTGGAAGGAGGTTGCAAGTTTCTTTGAGTATTGGAAAGTAGTTGAGAGTATTTTTCTGTCTTGCTAATGGCAGGGGAAGAAGGAGCATTATATACTTGGACATGTTCACGGCTCAGATGACCAACCAAACCTGCATATCTGAGCGCATGGCAAAGCTAAGCTACTGTTAAAAAATCGCACGATGTCCAAACCTTGGACGATACCGTTAGTTTTGATTTGTGACTCCGCTCAGATTCAGTGGAACCAGTCGTACCCATTATACTTTTCTGAAACAAGTCTGCTTGCAGCCAGGTAGGTTGGGAAGGGCCAGTTGGCCAGCTGTGACTGTAACAGTAAGTTACCCATTGTGCCCCCTGTGTTCATGATCATTTGTGTGAACTCTGTGACGGTAGTAGTTGATTTTAAAATGTTCAAGTGATAGTGGTTGAGGTTTCTCACTTCACTTCTGAGATCTCAGTAACACGGTTCATATTTCTTATTTACACGTTCATAAAGTCATGGGTATCAATCGCCAACAGGCGTAAGATCTTACAGCATACCTCGTCCAGCCTGCTCCGTCCTCTCCTCCCACACAGTCTTTCCCGAACACGAGCAGACTGTCTTGTCGTTGTCCCAAACACCTGCACTTCGGGCTATCACGCCGACCAGTGTGTCGGGATCGTTCTTATCCATCTTCTGATCTTGCTCTTTGGAAACGACAATGCTTCGTCCTACCATCTCCCATATCTGTATCGGTTTATCGAGGAATACTGCGCCAATGCCACCTTTGTTGACTTGTACTGTGCCTAGGATACCTCGTGCTGGTGTCTTCTCTTTCTTCGCGCGCAACAGATCCCAGATGCTACCGGTCGATTCTGGGCCTTGTGAGATATTGCCACTTTCACGGATGGTAGCATGGTATGTGCCAGGAGAAAGACCTCGGATGCTGAGATCGATGATAGTCATGTCTGGCGCGACTTGCACCATCCGGACAAGGCCTTTTACATAGTTTGGGACTTTGGCGTGGGTCTCGAGGATACAGACAGCGGCACCTGGAGGCTGGGATCAGCTAAAATAAACAATTTTCGCCTTGTATGCTCACTGTCCGACTTTCCACTTCCCCGCAAAATGGCATCCTTGCCTGTAGCTTCAATAGCTGCAACAATCTGCGATGGTGGTGCAGTTCCTACTACGGACACCAGCTGGTTGCTAAGATCTGCCTTGACTGAACTTATGCCAGGAACATCATATAGTGAGGTAGAAACGCTTTTAACACAGCCCTCACAACTAAGCGGGACTGCAAAGACAGTCTGGATGTGGTTCTTAGTCGAGAACAAAGACGAGATACAGGAGGAACGTGATTCGTACCTCGAACGAAGGGATCACGCCAGGCATTGTGATTACTTTTCAGAAGTTGTTAACAACACAACAT